>Ga0194059_1000067_pt1 | contig 50673 bp, 59 predicted proteins | sample SepL6211m_MetaG_FD_163426 | JGI IMG/M metagenome (GOLD analysis project Ga0194059, IMG submission 163426) | Anoxic zone freshwater microbial communities from boreal shield lake in IISD Experimental Lakes Area, Ontario, Canada - Sep2016-L626-11m | ecosystem: Environmental > Aquatic > Freshwater >...
CACCTTAATTAATGAGCGGATTGGCAAACCAATTACGCATCAACTCTTTTAACTCGTGACGAGAGCAACGGCGGATTCTAATTTCGCTTGTAGACGATTTCTTTCCGCACCTTCTTTTAGTGTTAACTAAAATTTAGGCTAATATTAGCCAATGGTTTTAATTTATTTGTAAAGATAACTTAATACTACAACTCATTTTAATTTTAGTCAATAAAAAGAGCCAATCTAAATTGGCTCGTAAATTCTTACTACTCTTTAAATGTATAGACCGTGACCCCACCTGAGTCTACCACTCTAGCACCAGGTTCATTGGCTATCTGCTTGGCACGATCAAGACAGCTAATACCCGGCCATGGACCTCCATACAACTTAAACACTACAAATGGCGATACGGGCAAATAACTATTTGCTTCCGTGTTTGAAACAGGCGGATTATCAAGATCTTCAGCTATGCTTGCTTGATCAACCAACTGGCCAAAAAAATCATACAGCAAGTAATCATCAACTGGAAATAAACGCCTAGCAAGTTCACAATACTTAGCATCAACTTTTTTCTTTTTCATCAAACCATTTTCGATGAGTCGCAACATATATTTTCCATCATAAACAATCTTGTAACTATAATGCCACTTTATGATTAATTCGCGCCAATCCTTGTCAGTAATAATTATTGGTGCAATGGCCAAAAGTTTGCCGTCGTGCAAAATTCTTGAACCATCATTTTCATTGGCCTTGTTGATTGCCATTTCAATGTCACCATAAATTTCCAGCTCCTTTTCATCTACATCACCACCCTGACGCTCAACTACGAATGAAAAACTCATTTGCCACCTCCTTGATTGATATTTATTTGCACTAATTTATCCAACTTATCTAGGTCAACTGCTGGAATATTAACAATTTTTTCAAAGGTCGATTCATTTAGTAATTTCAAGACGTTAGCATATTCAGGATTTTTTGTCAAATGCTCAGGCGCTATGGCAAAACCGAGAATAGCGCACATTTTCCACTTAAAACCTAATGATAAAAACGCAAAATTAACCCCAGGTTGATTTATTGTCGTTAAAAAATCAACAACCAGGTCATAAAGCTGCTCATCTGCCTGATTTTCTTTGATAAACCGCTCAAAAACCTTAAAAGCAGAGGCTGCAGACGATAAGGCCGCTAGATCTCTCTTTAAATAAGCAAAAACATTAGTACTTATCGCACTGCCGAGATAATTTTTATTTTTACCCACTATTAACAAACCTTCTATCAAGCAAAACGGTTCCACATGTGCTGCAATTTTTGACCTAAACTTTCTGGCACCGCGTGCAATAAGTTGCTCCCTGCCACGCTCTTTGCTATAAATAGTCACCAACAAATCATTCTCTCGAAACGGCTTTCTGTCGAGAATTATAGCATTCAAGCGCATGGTTTCCTCGGCCATACTAAGTTCTATCTAAATAATTCTGCAGTATTAACATGGCCGCCAAAGCATCTCGACCTGCTTTGGTTTTTTTATCACCCACCAAAGCATCAGCCGCTTTACTACTTAAACGCTCATCAATTTCGATGATTGGCAAATCCGTGACTTCCTTCAATTCCCTGATAAAATCAGCAACTTGTTTTTGCATCTTGCCAGACTCACTTTGCATTGTAAATGGAACACCGATAATCAACTTATCAATACCCTCAGTCTTGATCACCTCAAGGACTTTTTCAAGATTCTCAACAACACTAAAAGGCATTGCTATTTTTATAACATCATTGCCGATTGCTAAACCTATTCGTACTGTACCAAAATCAATGCCTAAATAATTCATCAATTTAATCAAAATTCAATATACTACAACTCTGTCATGACTTTGTAACCATTTTTAGTTACCGCAATTGTATGCTCAAAATGAGCCGATAAGGAGCCGTCCTCAGTCTTAATTATCCAACCACTTTTATCGGCCGTAATTTGCCAACGGCCAACATTAACCATTGGTTCTACGGCAATAACCATACCCTCTTTCAAGCAGATATTTTTGTTTGACTCCACGGCATAATTTGGAATTTGCGGATCTTCATGCACATGATGGCCAACACCATGACCGACTAATTGACGTACCACCGAAAAGCCCTGTTCATCAATATAATCCTCGACAGTTTTACCAAGTTCATACAATGATAGCCCTGGTTTTATTTTTTTTATCGCCAGTTCTAAAGATTTTTTAGTAGCTGCCAATAGCTTTTTTGCTTGGTCAGATATAACACCACATGGCACTGTAATGGCCATGTCAGTAAATAACTTAAGATATTCCATACCAATATCAATACTGACAATATCACCCTCTTTTATCATTCTGGCTGGCAAGGCCGGAACATGCACAACCTCGTTGTTTATTGACACGCACAATGCCGTAGGAAAAGCCTTTTCTTTTTTACTGGTTCGATAGCCTTTAAAGGACGGTTTACCACCAGACTTTAAAATCAATTCACAGGCAAGTAACTCCAGCTCACCAGTTGTTGCACCTGGTTTAACCAATTTCGCCACCTCTTGCAAAACGTTAGCCAATATCTTACCACCCTCTCTAATGTCGTCAATCTCCTTCTCTGTTTTTATAGTAATCATTGTAAAAAACTTATTTTATCTAAGTAATCCAGTCTTTATTAACTGCTTGAGTAAATCTTTTTCAACCATGTCGATTGATTGCTCACCGTTGACCACAATTAAGCGCCCCTTATCAGCCCAATATTTTAACAGTGGACGATTTTGTTCATGATATAATTTAAGTCGATTTTTAATCACCTCAGGATTATCATCTGAACGGACAAAGAGTTTCTTGCCACATTCGTCACATTTACCGCTCTTTTTTGAAGGCTTAAATTTAATATGATAAATTTGGCCGCAAACACAGGCTCGACGCCCACTTAGTCTCTTTAAAACTTCATTATCAGAGACATCAATCAAGACAGCCCAAGTCTTTTCGTGATATTTTGATAAGACATTTAATTTGTGAATCAAATATTTTTGCTGACTAATCCGGCGCGGATAACCATCGAACAGAGCGCCATTTTTTATATCTTTTTTTACTAGTCGCTTATTTAGCAAATTCTGAACATCAGCATCAGAGGCTAAGGCGCCATCCGTTAAATGTTTTTCAATTCTTTTGCCAAACCTAGTGCCAGCCTTAATCTCTTGCCTCAGTAAATCGCCAGTCGAAATCACTGGGAAATTCAACAAATCACCTAATACTTGCGCCTGCGTTCCTTTGCCTGAACCAGGAGCACCAAAAAATAAGAAATATAATTTTTTCATTTATCTATATTAAAAATAATCTATACCGCCACGATTATTGTCTGGCTCAGGATCAACCATATTTGACTTAACCTGGTTATCAGGTGTTTGAGTTGGTTTATTTTCAGTCTGATTAATGTCGGTATATTCATAGTCTGCGTCATTAGAGGTTGGTCTGCTTGATGGTATTTTTATAGAGCTAGACATGAGCGACATATTAGTCCCTGACGGTGTTTTATAATTAACACTTTGCCCGTTAATTAGTTTTTTTGATTTTTTTTCATCAAAAGCTTTCGTATCATGAGTACCGATAATTTTAGTAGCAGTCTCATCCTTGGCCATATTGCCCGTCAGCATTTTTTTAATCATTCCATCCTTCATTTTTTCAGCCCTTTCGATTAATTTCTTACCATCTTCTTTGGAGAGGGTTTTATCAAGATACTTAAACTCACTCACCATTTTATTCAAAACAAACTCCTTCATTTTATAGTTTTGATTATTATGAAGCGCTGCTTTAGCCATGCCAGTGATAGTATCTTTCATCATTTTCGACGACATACTGGCAAGTTTAACATGCTGATCACCGGTTGGTCCACTAGACGCCTTACCGGCAAAACTCGCCATAATCTGAGCGTTTTCAGATTTATTAACCGCTGATTTCAAAACCTTGGCTACAGTTTTAACATTATTAGTCTTTACATACTGCGCCACAGCGCTTCTTTGATGCGATACTAGTCCGGTAGCTCCAATATGCGCCCCAATCTTTCTAATAGCATTAGATGACATCTTGGCAACTGATGAATTTATATTTGATGGCTTATATTGCATAATTATTTTTACAGTTTCATTATAACAGTAATATTCAATAAAAAAAAGTCCAACCATTTGGTTGAACTTTTTTAAATATTCTGAAATTGTTTAGACTTTATCGTATTCTCGCATGGTTAATTGCGCTTCAACCTGCTTAACCGTCTCAATAACTACTGACACCACAATCAAAATACTCGTACCACCGATCGCCAAAGATTGAATGCCGGTAATATATCGCATAAGTAGAGGCAGGATAGCAATGAGCGCTAAAAACAGAGCACCAGCCAAAATAATCTTATGTGTTGTTGCGGATAAATATTCAGCCGTGTGAACACCAGGCCTGATACCAGGAATAAAACCACCCTGCTTCTGCAAATTCTCAGCAATTTGATCAGGATGAAAGATGACCTCAGTATAAAAGAAGGTAAAAGCAAAGACTAGAACAAAATATGAAATACCGTAAAACAGCTGATTCTGAAACAAAGCCACAACCCACTCAGCCGCATGCACGACAGCTGGAGAACTAGCCCGCATAAAGAGTTGAGCGATCATTTGCGGAAACAAAACCACTGATATGGCAAAGATTATAGGAATAACGCCAGCCATGTTAACTCGCAGTGGCAAAGTCGAAGTCGAACCGCCAAACATGCGACCGCCACGAAACTGCTTGGCATATTGGACTGGAATATTACGTTGGCCCTCAGAGATTACGACAACACCCACAACCGTTAAAACGCCAACGATACCAAAGCCGATAAATGTCATTACTTGTTGCTGATCAAATGACAATGTTAGTTGTTGTGCAGTCTTTAGTAAACCCGAAACAATGCCGGCAAAAATAAGCAATGAAATGCCATTACCAACCTTTTTTTCTGTAATTAATTCACCAATCCAAACCAAAAAGATTGTACCGGCTGTGACCGTAATCATGATAGTCAAAATGTTAAAGAATGACAAATTAGCTAAAACACCGGTCGAGGATCTCTGTAGTAAGCTAATCATGCCATATGACTGCAATAAGCCAAGCGGCACAGTTAACCAGCGAGTCCACATGTTAATTTTTGAACGACCCTGCTCTTCCTTGCTCATCTCCTCTAACGACGGCACTATCATGGCTAATAATTGAAATATAATCGAAGAGGTGATGTAAGGGGCTACGCCCATCATCACGATAGAAAAGTTTTCCATGCCGCCACCCGAAAACAAATTCATCAAACCAAGGATTTGGTTTTGATTAAAAAGATCCTGAAGTGCACGAACGTCCACTCCAGGTATCGGAATATGAGCGGCCAAACGAAAAACAAGCAACATAGCTAGGACAAACAACAAATTGTTGCGCAAATCCCTAGCCTTCCAGATCTGTTCAAGCTTTTGGATGACCATATAAGTAATAAATTATTGAATTTTGCCTCCTAATTTTTCGATCTGCTCACGTGCCGATTGACTTACGCCAACCTTTTCAAATTGTAAACCTTTGATAGTTAACGTGCCTTGACCCAAGATTTTAATAGGCTGCTTCGAATCATCGATTAAGCCCTTTTTAATTAAGGTCGCTCTTGAAACAACTTCATTGTCCTTGTATACCTTGCTCAAAGCAAAAACATTAACTGCAATCGCTTTTGGAGCCAAAGATGTAAAGCCACGTTTTTTAGGTATATTCAAAAGCATCGGCTTCATACCCAAGCGCTTCAAACCAGAAACACCTGATCGAGAATTTTGTCCCTTTAGACCGCGAGTAGCATAAGTACCATGACCGGAAGCGTTACCGCGACCAACACGTTTACGATTTTTAGTCGAGCCTTGTTTTGGTTTTAAACTGCTTAAACTTAACATATAAAAAATTTATTTATTCTGACTTTTTAGTTTCTTTTTTAACCGCTGCTTTAACAGTCACTGGCTTAACTTCTTTTGCAACTTGGGCAACCACTGGAGCAGCAACAGTCTTTTCTTTTTTTGCCACTTTCTTTAACAAGGCCAAGGCTTCAATTACGCACTTTGCATTATTGACCTTATTAGTCGTGCCAAGATTTTTACAAATGATGTTATGCACTCCAGACAACTCAATAACGATACGAGTTGATCCGCCGGCAATAATACCACGACCGCGCTGAGCTGGCTTCAATAAAACCTTAGCGGCACCTGACTTATGCAGTATTTCGTGTGGAATAGTATCATTAATAATTGGCACATCAATCATGTTCTTTTTAGCCTGATTTACAGCTTTAGAAATAGCATTAGTAACATCAGCACCCTTTGCTAAACCGATTGCAATTTTACCTTTTTTATTACCCACAGCCACACAAGCTCGAAAACGCATTCTCTTGCCTCCAGCCATAACACGAGTAACACGTGCCAAATCCACGATCTTCTGTTCAAATTCATCCTGAACTTCATCGCGCTTACCCCGTCCGCCCATTGGTCGACGACCACCTTGAGCACCTTGCTTGCGGCGATCACCAAAAACAGATTTTGCAACACCGGCTGCAGCACCTAAATTTGTGTCCTTTTTGGGAATAACTTGTTTTTTATCTTCGGTCATATTTAAAAGTTAAAATACTAAACCACCTTCACGAGCACCTTCAGCAGAAGCCTTGACGCGACCATGAAATTTATAACCACCACGATCAAATACTACCGTAGTTATACCAACCTTTTTAGCCTTTTCTGCCAATAATTTACCTAACTCAAGGGCAGTTGCCGTTTTATTCTCCGCCTTAACCTCAGTAGCATTCGCACTTGCCAAGGTTTTGCCAGCAACATCATCAATCAGTTGCAAAAACATACCGCTATTTGAACGAAAGACATTCAAACGTGGACGTGCTGCAGTACCGCTAATTTCCGATCGAATCTTAGCATGGCGACGGTCGCGTTTAATTTGTTTCTCTTTTGTCTTATCCATATAATAAATTATTATTTTTTAGCGGCAGTCTTACCAGCCTTGCGACGAATAACCTCATCACTATATTTGATACCCTTGCCTTTGTAAGGTTCAGGCTTTCTAACTTTACGAATCTCTGCAGCTGTTTCTCCAACTAGATACTTGTTAATACCTCTGATAGTTATAACATTGCCTGTAACTTCAGCTGTAATACCTGGCTCAAAAATATATTCAACTGGATGCGAGTAACCAACATTCAAGGTTAATTTATCTCCAACAATCGCAGCCTTATAACCAACGCCATTGATTTCTAATTTTTTTTCATAACCCTGATTAACTCCAATAACCATATTATCAACCAAAGTTCGGCTTAAGCCCCACAATGAGCGCTCGGTTTTATTCTCCTCATTCTTAACACTGACGGTGGCCACATTATCATTAACTGCTACTGTCACTAGTACGTTCATATTTTCAGACAATTCACCTTTTGGACCCTTTACCGTAACGGTGTTCTTGTGAATTTTAATCTCGGTGCCCTGAGGTATTGCAATAGGTTGTTTACCAATTCTTGACATAATTTTTCATTAATAAATTTCGCAAATTACCTCTCCACCCAAGCCTTTTTTCTTTGCTTCCTTATTGGTCATCAAACCAGAAGGTGTGGAAATAATAGCAATTCCCAGATTATTTAAAACTCTTGGCAATTCAAGTTTACCTGCGTAAACTCTCAAGCCACACTTAGAGATTCTTTTAATTGAGGTAATCGCACCCGTCTTACCAACATATTTCAAATCAAGCTTCAATTCATCAAATTGTGAGCCTTCATTTTTTTTGCCACTAGCCTTAATCACTTCTGCCTTGTTAATCCAGCCTTCGCGTTCAAGAATTTTGGCAATATTAAGTTTGAGCTTGCTCATAGGCATAACAACCGTTTCTTTTTTAACGGCTTGTGCATTGCGGATTCTGGTGAGCATGTCTGCAATAGGATCTATCATAATATTACTTAGTAGTTTTATAAATATCTAATTCTTTAACAATTACCAGCTTGATTTCTTAATTCCTGGCAAATCACCAGAAGCAGCCAATTCGCGGAAACAAATACGACAAAGGTTAAAATCTCTCATATACCCGTGATTACGACCACAACGCCAACAACGACGGACGATGCGAGTGGAAAATTTAGGTTTCTTATTCGATTTTGCAATCTGTGCTTGTGTAGCCATATTTTTTTAATCTTTTTTAAATGGGAAACCGAGTTGGCGGAATAGCTCTAAGCCTGATTCACGATCCTTGGCGGTTGTGCTTATACAAATCTCTAAACCATGTACATTATCTAAATCATCAACTTTAATTTCTGGAAAGGCGGAATGTTCTTTAAAGCCAACTGTCAAATTTCCTGTTCTATCGATCATTTTGTCTGAAATGCCACGAAAATCCCTGATACGTGGAAACGAAACGTTTACAAGCTTTTCAATGAAATCATACATTCGAGCTCCACGCAGAGAAACCTTAACACCAATTACCTGACCTTCACGAACCTTAAATGAAGCGATTGATTTTTTAGCCTTTGTTAATACTGGCTTTTGACCAGTAATTGCAGTCAAGTTTTTAACAACATTGTCAGCATATGCCTGCTCTTTGGTGTGACGTCCGATACCGACATTCAGAACTACCTGAGTCAATTTAGGAATTTCCATCACATTCTTGAATGCAAATTTTTCCTTTAAAGCCGGGGCGATTTCTTTTTTATATTTTTCTTGTAATCTCATCATATGGGTTAATCAATTACCTGCTTGCATTGTTTACAAGCCCTAACTCTTTTTTCTTTACCATCGGCTGCCTTAATCACTTGTTTAGCTACCCTAGTTGGCTTGTCGCATTTCTGACATACGAGTTGCATATTAGATAGCTCCATCGGGGCTGGGAATTCAATTCGTTGACCCTTCTCGCCATCACGCCTCGGCCTCATATGCTTGATATTAAGATTTAGACCCTCAATACTAGCACGGTTTTTTTCTGGAAATAACTGAAGGACTTTTCCGGTCTTACCCTTATCTTTTCCTGCAATTATCTTAACTTTGTCGTTTTTTTTGATATTCATAAATTTGATCAGTTGCTAACTTACAGAACCTCAGGTGCTAAAGAAGCAATTTTCATAAAACCAGCCTTTCTTACTTCGCGTGCGATAGGACCGAAGACGCGAGTCGCTTTCGGTTCTTTTTTATTTTTATCAATAATTACACAAGCATTTTCTGAAAAACGTATATAAGTACCGTCACGACGTCCAATTTCTTTTTTAACTCTAACTATAACGGCATGAGCAACATCACCTTTCTTAATTGAACCATGAGGTTCAGCTGATTTGACTGCAACCGTGATAATTTCACCGATACGTGCATAACGCTTTTTTGTTGCACCCAAAACTTTGATACACTGAACGCGCTTGGCACCAGAATTATCCGCGACTATTAACATTGTTTGTGGTTGAATCATATATTCTTCTGACGTTTCCGTTATAACGGAAATCATTTTTATATTTCAGATCTAATCCTTATGGAATATTTTAATCTTCTTTAAAGGAAACATTAATTACTATTTAGCCAAGACTCGCCAACGCTTATCTTTTGACAATGGTCGACATTCTACAAAAGTCACTTTATCACCCTCCTTAAACTGATTGGTCTCATCATGAACCTTATACTTTTCCGATCTAATATAGCGCTTACCGTATTTTGGATGAACCTTTGTTGACTCAACTTTTACAACAATTGTCTTGTCCATCTTGTCAGAGACAACAACACCATTGAACTTACGTTGAATAGCACTCTTGATCACTGCTGGAACTTTTTCTGTAATAACTTTTGTCATATAACTTATTTTGAGACGACTTTATTATTAAGCAATGTCATGATTTGAGCGATCGTAGCTTTCACAACTCTGATTTCACGAACATTTTTAAGCTGTTTAGAAGCATCCTTAAAGCGCAATTCACGAACCTGATTGCGCATTTCTGCTAACAATGCATGCAATTGACTCTCTGATTTAGTTTTTAATTCTTTAAATTCCATATGCTATCTATTAAGCTTTTTTAACAATAAACTCTGTTTTAACTGGCAACTTATGGCCAGCAGAAGTAATGGCAATTCTTGCCTCTGCCTCTGATACACCATCCATTTCAAACAATACCATACCAGGCTTTACCACAACTACGTAATGATCGATTCCACCCTTACCCTTACCCATAGGCACCTCACCTGATTTCTGGGTAACCGGCTTGTGAGGAAACACTCTAATCCAAACCTTACCCGTTTTTTTGCAATAGCGACTAAGAACGCGACGAGTAGCTTCAATCTGTCGAGCCGTAACCCAACAAGCCTCTGTACTCATAATACCGAATTCGCCAAAAGCGACAGTATTCATGCGACTAGCCTTGCCACCCCGTTTACCCTTATGTGATTTTCTATACTTAGTTTTTTTAGGCATTAACATATGCGCTTTCTCTAATTATTTCTTAGCCTCAGTTGCATGAGCAACTAAATCTCGATTAAAAACTTCACCTCGGTTAATCCAAACTTTGACACCGATTGCTCCATAAGTGGTGCGAGCAACAAATAAAGCATAGTCAATGTCAGCACGTAAAGTATGAAGAGGAACTTTGCCAGTAACCAAAGTTTCTGATCTGGCAATTTCTGCGCCGTTTAAGCGACCACTGATCTGCACCTTGATACCAATGGCACCAGCGCGTTCAACGCGACCTAAGGTTTGCTTCATGACGCGACGGAAAGGCATACGCTTTTCAATCTCCTGACACATGCCCTGAGCAACGATTAATGCGCTAAGATTTGGCCTGTCAACTTCTGTAATATTTAAACTTATATCACCAGTACGATAAGATTTCAAAAACTTAGTATGAATTTTCTTTTTCAAATCTTCGGCTCCAGCACCGCCACGTCCGATAATCAAACCCGGCTTTGCAGTAAAAATGCCAACAGTAATCTTGTTACGATTGCGATCAATTTCAATTCGATCAATGCCGGCCTCACGCAATTCCTTAACTAAAAATTTGCGAACCTTGATGTCTTGCTCAAGATTTTTTGCATAATCAGCACCTTGTTCAAACCATTTTGAGGTCCAGGTACGGGTAATGCCGAGTCTAAATGCTTTTGGATTAACTTTATTTCCCATAGTATTTTATTAACCTGCTTTTCTATTAAACATTTTACCAACAAATCCTCTCTTTGATGACCCTTCAGTATTTGAATGACCAGGTCTAGCCGTCTTTGAGTACGAATCAGCTTGATTTCCAGCCTTATCCTCAACAGAATCAACCACTACTTCATTTTTACCTTTTCCTTTTGACTTAACTGCTTTATCCTCGGCTGAAATGGCACCCAACTTAATTGGTGCTTCGATAGATTCTTTCTTCGCCGTAACAATTCCAGAATCCTTGATTTCACCCAAGACAAGATTGACATGACATGAGCGCTTGCGGATTTTTGTAGCACGGCCATGAGCCTTTGGCATCCAACGTTTCATGGTAATGCCTTCGTCAACATTAATCGTTTTCACAAAAAGATTCGTAACATCGAGATTAAAGTTGTTAGTCGCATTTGCAATAGCTGATTTTAACAACTTTGTTACTGGCTCGGCCGCATGCTTTTTCATAAACTGAAGTTCAGCTAAGGCCTTGGCAACATTGTTGCCACGAACAACGTCCACAACTAGGCGTACTTTACGAGGCGACATTTTCAATTGATTTAATTTTGCGCTTACTTCCATAGTATTATACTAGTCGTTAAATTATTTTTTGGCCTTTTGATCCTTAGCCATCTTACCACCGTGACCCGTAAATTTACGGGTTGGAGAAAATTCTCCAAACTTATGACCAACCATATTTTCTACAACATAAACCGGTGTGTGCTGACGTCCATTATGAACACCGAAGGTAAAATTTACCATTTCAGGCGTAATCGAACAGGCACGATCCCAAATCTTAATTACTGTTTTATCACCTGCAGTCAGATTTGCTACCTTGGCTAGGATACGTGGATTAATGTATGGACCTTTCTTTAAACTTCTTGACATATCTTATTTAAATTATGAATTATAGATTTTAATTCGTGAGTCTCTCACGATAAGTTATCCATGATTCATCTTATTTATTCTTCTTTCTTCGCTGAATAATTAATTTAGTGGAAGGCTTCTTGTTGCGACGTGTCTTAACACCCAATGCATGCTTGCCCCATTTCGTCTTTGGATGACGTAGACCAATCGGCTGATTACCCTCACCACCACCATGAGGATGATCGTTAGGGTTCATAGCCGTACCACGCACAGTCGGACGAATGCCCATCAAACGTGATCTACCAGCCTTACCAATAATAATATTAAAAAATTCTGGATTTGAAACTTGACCGATTGTACATAGACATTCACCCTTAACCTTGCGAATTTCACCTGAAGGCATTCTTAACTGAGCGTATTTCTCTTCAACACCCATGACGCTTACCTTAGTACCAGCACCTCGAGCAATTTTTGCACCATAGCCAGGTTCAAGTTCTACACTGTAAATCATCACACCAGCTGGAATATATTTCACTGGCATGGCATTGCCTGGAACAATCTCAATCAACTCCTTCGAGCTCATAACTGTCATACCAACCTTCAAATCAACTGGAGCGACGATATAACGCTTTTCACCATCTGCGTAATGCAGCAGGGCTAAACGAGCACCACCGTTAGGATTGTATTCAATAGTTGCAACCTTAGCTGGGATATCAAATTTATCTCTTTTAAAATCAATAATACGAATACCGCGCTTTACACCGCCACCTTGATGACGAACTGTAATTTTACCAGTATTGTTACGTCCAGCACGTCTCTTGCGAACGAAAGTCAATGACTTTTCCGGAGTATTTCTGGTGATATCAGCAAAATCGTCATATGAAAAATTACGACGGCCAGGTGAAGTTGGTTTTACTTTTTTAATAGCCATATACTATAAATCAATATTCTTATTAAACGCCTTCGTAAACCTGAATAGTTTTACCGGCTGGCAAGGTTACAATAGCCTTTTTCCAATCACTTCGCTTGCCCGCATGACGACCGTAGCGAACATCTTTACCCTCCATGCGAATTATATTAACTGCTGTTGGCCTAATACCGTAAACCTCGCTAACAGCCTTAATGATTTCAACCTTGTTTGTATCCTTTTTTACCATGAACACATATTTATTCAAGCCAGAAAGTAAACTCGCTTTTTCTGTAATTAGCGGCTTTACTAGTACGCAATATGCACGCGGTTCTTTTACTGCCTTGACGTCGCCCTTGGCGGTTGATTCAACATACAAATCCTGCATGCTTGCTGTTTCCGCCTTCTTTGTTTCAGTTTTCTTATTTTCAGTTGCCATAGGATTTACTTAACGTATGTTTTTTCTAATTTCTTAACGCCATCAACAGTCAAAATTACATTACGATACTTTAATATGTCGACAATGTTAATATTATCAATATTTACCACCTCTACTCCGACCAAATTTCTGCCAGAAATAAAGGCTGTATCCTGTTTGGCCGACAATATCACCAAAACACTGCGCTTTGACTTTTTCTCCAAATTTAAGACATTGGTCTCGATTGAACGGACAACAGTGCTAAAAGCGCGAGTCTTAAATTCTGGTAATTCGATTTTATCTAAAATAACCAAACAATTTGAGGCTAATTTATCCGACAAAGCCATACAAAGTGCAGCTTGTTTCATCTTTTTATTCATTTTCATGGTGAAATTTCGATCCTTTTGTGGACCAAAAGTCACACCACCACCGATCCAAATCGGAGAACGTGAAGAGCCTGACCTTGCACGGCCAGTGCCTTTTTGTTTCCATGGTTTTTTACCACCACCACGAACCTCTGAACGATCCTTGGTGTGAGCCAAAACTTTTCGTTCATTAGCCATTTGAGTTACCATTGCCTGGTGAACCAAATCTTCTTTTATCTTAACCGCAAAAACCTTATCGTTTAATGTTTCTTCTCCGATAGACTCTGCCTTTTGATTGTAAAGCTTTACTTGTGCCATATAATATCAATCTATTTTATAATCTGCTCATTCAAAGCTTTGGCCAATTCAACTGCCTGAATAGGTTCAAGTTTTGCATCGTTAATCAAATAACTCTCAAGGCTCTCTAGGGTCAATTCTTTCACTGCCAACTTCATTACAACTGGCACCAAGTCAACCCTATATTGAGTCTCCAAAGTTGCGATAATATCACTAACCTTTTCTGATGAATATTTCTCCTGCTCCTCTTTTGATAATTCATTAAACAAAGTCATGTGATCTTTTTTTACCTCTGGTACTGCAACCTCGGCAACCACCTCAGCAACGGGTGTCTCTGTTACCACTTCAGTTTCTGCCATAGGCGCAGTTTCCACCTTCTCAATTACCACTTCTTCAGTCACGGGCTCGGCAATCGCTTCCTTTACTGGTGCCTTTTCGATAACTTGTTTTGTCTCAACTACCTCCACCTTCTCACCTATTTTTAAATCACCTTGACCTTTAATATATAATACTCCATTACGGGCACCTGGGATAGCTCCATTAACATACATATAGCCCTCAGCCGCGTTAACCTCAATAACTTCGAGATTCTTGATCGTGACTTGCTGATCTCCCATGTGGCCACCCATGCGAGTACCTTTAAAAACGTGCTGCGGCTCACCTGCACCGATCGAACCAGGCATACGAACCTGATCCTTTGTACCATGAGTCGTATTGTGACCATGGAAACGATGACGCTTTACAACACCCTGAAAACCCTTGCCTTTTGAAACACCAACTACATCCACGCTGTCACCAGCCTCGAATGTATCAGTTAAAATCTGCAAACCGCGACTTAAACGCGAAAACTCCGTCATGTCTTGCTTGTTGACATAACGAAATTCTTTCAAATATCTAAAATTGCCCAAACCCTTGGTCTGCCCCTGCTGAGGCTTGGCAATATTTTTTGCTCTACGTGAACCATAACCAACAACTACTGAATTGTAGTCATCATTAGCCACAGTCTTTACTTGAACAACAACACCTGGTTCAAGTTTAACTTTTGTTACAGGAATGGCGATATCATTTCGCCAGATCTGAGTCATTTCTTGTTTCGTTCCGAGAATAAACTTCATACGGTTTTGGCTTGTCTGACTTGAAGAGGAACCAAGCGGTTCATTCACAAGCCGTATCATTTAATTAATTTCCTACCTTTGCGTCATCTTTACCGACGGTCTAGATGAAAAAAACAAAAACTGCTTTGTTTCAAACAAACCAGTCTAATAAAATATACGTTCTTAAGGCCTCTTGGGCTCGAACTTTATTATTTATTTGACTTTTATTTATTATGAAACTTTTCTTTCCTGTCCTAGCCAAATCCTTCGACCTTTTCTTTTATCTAATATTAGCCAAAAGAAGTGTTAAATAATTTGTCTAGAAACTTATTTTGTTTTAACTCCTAAATCTTACATGATTATTGCGATTACGTCAAGAGTGTACCGCAATAAGCTCTACTATCAAATCAACATCAATATTGACAAATATATAATAAAATGCTATAGTAAAAATTATGAACATTTCAAATAGAAACTAAATACCTCAAAAGGAGTTAAAAATGAAAATTGTCTTGAACAACAAGGCCGAAAAATCATATCGTCTAGTATGCTGCTATAAGCACAACGGCGTAGAATTTTACGGTCCATGGAATGAATCCCTGCAAACATTACAGTCTTGCGCTCGCTCAATGAACGAAAAGCACCACGATATGAACCACTGGATAGAAGATGAAATCGGTAACAAATTTTTTGCAACACCCCCGAATCGACCCCTCATGTCAGAGCCATTCCGCTGTCCAAAATTCGTTTTTTCGTCTTTTAAGCTAATCCTTTAGACCTGCTTCATTTTTAAATTGCAAAACGGACATCGACAAAAAGTCGACGTCCGTTTTTTATTTTATGTATTACCGTAATGTTCTCTATTCTCAAGATGGATCATCGCCGATTGGACTGCCTGAAATGAATAGTCGATACGCGTTAATTTTCCATGTGTCAGGATGCCAATCATCCCAAGTCCCTCCCTAAAACTCTTGTCCTCACTGAAACCCAAACTCAAAGCCGCCTCGGTCACCTCCTTGCCCTCATTCAATACTAGCTCAATCATTTTTGGCGGATATTCAAAACTCGAAGACATGCCAAGGTGAAAATTAAGGCCATCATAAATAGCACATGCACAAGTATCAAAATAACCTGACTTTGTAAAAGGGGCCGGATAAATACCCGACTCTAGTCCAAAACCAAGTTCGCATTCACTAACTTCAAAAGCCGCCTTGGCCCTATTCATTGCCCCTTGAATGATCATCTCGAGCCCAATCGGTTGAGCATTGACACCAGATTCAACTGCAACTCCTTCAGTTAGAGAACCAGACAATGCATCATAAACTGCAACAGCCCGCTTGACCGCTTCAATCTTGCCTAAATTAGTTGTTCCAATATTTATTTTCATATAATTTTATCAATATCCGTTCGTACATCATTTTCCATGTTCTCGACAATACATCCTGATCAAAATATTGTCATATTTTTCACAAAGCCTTTTTTCTATGCGCTTCTCCTTGATCATTAAGCAGGCATTCTGAACCAATTTATCTTCTATCTGCTCACAGAATATATACTTCTCATTTTCCTTGGAGTCAAGCAAACCATAACCCAAGGGATTATAACCAGCTTTCAACTCGTCACCATCATTGTAGCCATCACCATCACTATCTGCCTTGTCCGGATTGGTGCCGGCTTTAAATTCCTCAAGGTAGTTTAAACCATCATGATCCTTATCGATAAATGGATTAGTTATTTTTTTGATTTTCATTTCACACTCAGCACGTTTCACACTATCAACAATCTTTTGACACAAATTAATATCGTCTTTGTTAGTGGCAAGTAAAAAATTTATTTTATCTAAACAAATATTAACCAAATTACTTGATTTTAATGTTTTACACTCATTAATACTCCAATTGCCTTGCTCAACACAATTTTTTTGCTCCATTTCGCCTGTGATTGTATTGCAATTTGATACCTTGCCCGATTTCAAAGCAGCTGCAGCACCGACAAAATCAAGACAATCGGTTTTTATCTTCAAATCCTCAATTTGAGTACAAATTGACCGATCCAACAACTTAACAGCAAGATTGCTATAACAAAAATTCCTCGTCTTTTGACTGAAAATTTTACGACAAGCCACTGAATTATTCTCTTTTGTTGCCTGATTGTAGAGCAAATAATCGTTTGACCCTGGTAAGGCATCATTTACAGTAGTATCTATGGTTGTAGTTGATATTAATATGGTTGTAGTGGCATTGTCCAAATTTTTTAATGCTAATTGTTCAGTTTCTGCTTGCTTGTTGTTACTAAATACGCTACTTCTTACACTTGAATGTTTTGCCCAAAAAAATGCCAAACCAAAAACACCAAAAATTATAATTATCAGTAAAACTAAATATAAATAAGTTTTTTTCATATTTTAGGGATGAAGTTTAACTGGACAATATTCATATTTTAAATTAGACGCTTGCACATTTACTGTTCCAGACCCATCATACGTAATCTTGAATCCGTTGTAATCAGCTTTGCACATATCCCCTATCTCTATTTTTTCCTGCAACGTAGTGTTGGCAATAGAGAACGGCTCAGTGTCGACTAATGTAGTATCACCAATCTTTAAATTTTTAGGCTTTATTACAATATCCTTTAACACATTGTCAAGCATTTCCGAGATATTTGATCCACCAAAAAAATACTGCCCAGCCGGACTACCATTATCTGACGACCAATTCATCATTTCTGATTTACCAGAATTATTATGCTGCGTGTCAAAATAAACTGAATAAATTTTTGCATTTAAAATATTTTTTAAAGCGCTTGCCTCTACATTGGTGTCAGCCTCAATCGAACAGTTTGGATCAAATTGCACGCTACAATTAAAGTATGATCCGCAATATGAGTCTGCCACTGTAGTGACGCAAGCAGGACAAGTAACGGCAGGACATTCTGTACTCAAGCATTGAGATTGATTTGTAATCGCATTTACCTGCAAGGGACTAAAAAAATTTTTTAGCATCGAAAAATAATCCAAATTCACATTATTACCTCTAGAGCTACATGGTGGTGTAATCCATCCACAGCCATTATTACAATTACACTCACCTGTACAGTCTTTTATTGGCACGCAAGGCTCAGAAGGTTCAGATGGACAACTACAAGATCCACAAGAATAACTACAATCAGCACCACAATATGCTGGTTTATCAGTCGGATAACAAGAGCACCAACATGCCGTTTCGCCTGCAGCACAACTTGCCGTGCCGTAACCAAAACAACTTCCTAGTGTACCACATTGATTGCACACCTCATAAGAGACACACTCAGCACCTGGCAGAACCTGTGTAGTAGAAACCACTGGTTTGCCATCACTGATCAAAATTACCACCCTATCCTTATCTGCAACTACTGGTTCTGATAAAAGTAGCGACTCTGCCTTATTTAGACCACTCAAGGTATTGGTTTGATAGTTAGTTGCATAACTTGTTACGTGTAAAACATTATTAGTCACAACTCCTGCCCCCAAAATATTATCCATGCCGGTAAAATCCTTTACATTAGAGTTAAAGGCCACAGTACCAATAGTTATAGCGTGCGATGTGGGCAGTTGTGTGGCAATATTGTATAGCCTATCAATTAAACCATTAGCATTTTTAATTGCATCTTTTAAGGAGTCAATTGCCTTTGGACTAGCGGCCGTTGGGGTTCTGTTATTCATGCTATCAGACAAATCACTTACCACCACAATTGACTTACTGCGCGCCTCACCATTATATTTTACATCCGTATATGCCTTAGCAGCGGAACAATTTTTTAAATTAGCTATATTTTCATAAACAATATCATTGTTATATTTCTTATAGACAGTAGCATCACCACCCTTTAGCGTAGAGCTGGCTTCATTAATATTACAATAAGGCATAACCGACACATTAAAGCCATATTCAACCGAACACTCCTCACTACTCGAATTCATGCAATGTTGATCACTCGCCACAACCTTAAAAGATGTCGTGGTTTGCAATAGTCCATGGGCATTCAAATTTTCAAACCCAGTGATAAGACCAGTCACGCTGTCAATATTAAGTCCCAATGGCACAGGTGACTTAAAGCCATAGGTTACATTATGACCAGGATCATTATCATGAGCCGCAACTTGAATTTTAGCATTTTCAAGATTATCAATTGCAACATCACAGACGCCACTACTGATTAAACAATCAGTCTCAGTACCATTACCAAAAGTTACTTTAGCCGAATCAAAAATTGGTGGATTATTAATTACATTAACTCCAAAATATCCCTTAATTGATTTTAAAGTTAACGTATCCAAAAAAGAAACTGCCACTCTATAATTGCCAGTCTTCTGACCAGGCTCATAAAACTCACTGAGCTTTAGGGCTGACGGCACTAAATCAAAGCCGCGAAGTGACAAATCTGAGATATTTAAAGTGGTTGAGGAATTTTTATTATATTCAGCTGAATCGAAACTAAATGTATTAATGGGATCAAGACTCGAATCAGTGGCCGCTATTACTAAATCAGTTGCCTGACCTATTGTAATAGTTTTAACCGCTGGATTTGTAACAGTCATTGGCACACCAGCAATTTGCAAATTAACATCTATTGAGGTCGTACTATTTGACTTTCCCCGCCCATCACTGACAAAAAGTCTCAATCTGTCATGATTTGAGAATTTCGCTTTACCAGCCTTGACCATGTGAAACCGTCGTTGATTAGGATTCGGCATCGTAAAAATTTTTGGACCAGAAAAGCCAGGATCCCAGACCCACTTATTTGGCGATGCAAGCCAAGTTGATTCATTAACCGGCTCAAGTAATACAGCCTTGAAGGTCAATATGTCACCATCCTCATCAAAAGCCGTTGCATATCCATTAAATTCCTGTCTAGTCTGACCATTAAACGAAGTGGCTGTAAATATCGGAGCATGATTATTTTCATCTAAAACACCACACTTGCCAATACTGTTACAAGTAAGACCGGTCTCAAATTGCATATAAAAACCACATTGCATCCCACTCTCACTAACGCTATAAGTATAAACAAAACTATCAGCTGGTAAATTTTTTCTTAATTGATTTTTTGGGGTTGATGTTGAGAACTTTTTATTTGCCACATCCCAACAAGTACTAGGATCATATTTAAGATTTAAAGCCTCGTCCAATTCACATTGCCCAAGCTGATTTACTGGATCCATAGGCAATTTAGCCCCCAAGTAAATACCCAGGCCATTCTGCCAGCTGTTCCAAGTAGAAATAGTGCGTCGTGGTTCATAACTACCAGCATCAAACTCTGGACACTTATTGCCGTGCTTATTTTTATAATCACTTAGCAAATAATTGAGATAATCGAGATCTGCCAAGCGTTTCACGTCACGTATAGTCCTGGCTTTACGACTCGTACAAACTAACTTGTCAGTACATTCACCTGTAGACAAACAAGTATTTGAAGTTTCGGGTGCTGTACTAGTAACTTTTTGCAAACAATTACCATATTCACCAACCTCGTCGGTTAAATTTGTATTAAATTTAAAATTGGTAATAATTCGATTAAATATCTCCTGAGTTTGATTGTCAGAACCAACCGATGTGGTCAACACAAAAACATTGGTATACAAGGTCGCAGTGCTAGATGGTGGAACTGCATCAATAACATGAGCCGTATTGACATAGACCGTGTTGCCATCACGGATCGCATCATAACCGTCAACGGTTATGTTCTGGGGTGCACCATTAAATCCTTGGTCTTGATACCAACGCAATGGACTCATGTGCCTAGGATTACTCATGATACGGATGGCGATAGCGTCAGGAGAGTTTTGGGCGAGGATGGTCTGGCTGATGGCGAACACGGCAAACACAAAGAGAAAAGCTAAAAAAATGGGGAGGATTTTTTTATTCATAGTGTGGTTATTATACCAATATTGTAGAAAGAGGGCAATAAATACTTAATATATGTACTATGACCATATTTATTTGTCCAATTTTGAAAAATAAAAAAGAGCTCATAAAGAGCTCTTTGCATTAAAGATAAACTGATCGATCTTGATTTTTTAATTTTTCAACTAAAAGATGTATTCGTTGGTATATTTTAATCTGACCAAGTGCCTTTATCTTACACTCCTTAAACATTTGTTCATTACTAATAAAAAGTAAAATTAGATTATTGATAATTTCTTGATATTCAAGATTCAACATTTCATGTTCTTTTATAAAATTATCTTTAAAGAACTCAGTGTTTTGCACAATTTTAATCACGGCTCTTCTGTCAACTTCTTTTATTTGAATCAAGTCTGCAGTTATTAAGTCAAGCATTTCCGTAAAACAAATATTTTTATATTTTCCAGACATGACCCCACCCCCAAAAAAATTTAATGAACTATTTAAAACCAAACTAACACACAAAATAATTAAAGTAAACAAAAAATCCCACTCTAAAGTAGGATTTTTTTATTTTGAGCGATAAGCAATTACATCTTAATTTCAACGTCAACACCAGACGGCAAAGACAGAGTGGTCAACGACTCAATCGTCTGAGCAGATGGCTCAAGAATATCAACCAAACGCTTATGAATACGCATCTCGTATTGGTCACGAGCATCCTTGTGAACGAAAGTTGATTTATTTACAGTGTAAATTGTCTTCTCTGTCGGAAGTGGAATCGGACCAAAAACTTTGGCACCGCTACGAATAGCCGTGTCGATAATTGTCTTGGTAGCCTGGTCAATGATCTTGTGATCGAAGGATTTGATTTTGATTCTGAGTCTCTGTGAAAACTCTGTTTTTTTCTCTGCCATAGAATTAATGAGCAAAAGCTTATTATTTAATTTTTAAATTATTATCCAAGGGATGAATAACGGTAATAAATACCAGATAACCCCGCTCTTCACAGAAAAGCGGGGATGAATCTGAAATTATTTCAAAATTTTAACTACAACACCAGCACCAACGGTACGACCACCTTCACGAATAGCGAAGCGCATCTTTTCCTCAAGTGCCACTGGAGCCATCAACTTAACGGTAAAGCTTACAGTATCACCAGGCATTACCATTTCAACGCCAGCTGGCAACTCTACCTCACCAGTAACATCAGTAGTACGGATGTAGAATTGTGGCTTGTATCCTTTAAAGAAAGGTTTGTGACGACCACCTTCTTCTTTGGTTAAGATAACAACCTCAGCCTCGAATTCGGTGTGAGGAGTAACGGTTCCGGTCTTAGCCAAAACCATACCACGCTCAACTTCGTCTTTCTTTGTACCACGGAGCAACAAACCAGCATTATCACCAGCCTGACCTTGATCCAAAGACTTGTTAAACATCTCGATACCGGTTACAACTGTCTTGCGAGTGTCACCCAAACCAACGATTTCAACTTCTTCGTTAACTTTGATTACACCTCGCTCAATACGACCAGTCACCACTGTACCACGACCCTCGATAGAAAAGATATCTTCAATAGGCATCAAAAATGGCTTATCAGTATCACGAACTGGATCTGGAATGTATTCATCACAAGCCTTAACCAATTCCATAACCTTATCACCCCACTCACCTTCAGGTGCATTTAATGCCTGCAAAGCTGAACCGCGGATGATTGGAGTAATATCTCCAGGGAATTCATATTTTTTCAATAAATCACGAACCTCTTCTTCAACTAGGTCGATCAATTCCTGATCTTCCACCATATCACATTTGTTCAAAAATACTACGATATATGGCACACCAACCTGACGAGCAAGTAGGATATGTTCACGTGTCTGAGGCATAGGGCCATCAGTTGCGGCTACCACCAAGATAGCACCATCCATTTGAGCAGCACCAGTAATCATGTTTTTTACATAATCAGCATGTCCAGGACAATCAACGTGAGCATAATGACGAGCCTCTGATTCGTACTCAACGTGAGCAGTCGCAATAGTAATACCACGAGCTTTTTCCTCAGGAGCTGCATCGATCTGGTCGATAGATTTACTTGATGCAGACAATCCACGTGCAGCAAGAACTTGCAACAACGCAGCTGTCAAAGTTGTTTTACCGTGATCAACGTGGCCAATTGTACCAATGTTGACATGGGTTTTTGATCGGTCGAATTTTTCCGCCATATTATTATTGTTTATTAACGGCCTCCGTTACCGGAGTTCTTTGCCTATTTAAATTGGCACCCAGCCGTGATATTAAAATTAATTAAAAGTGAATTTCTTCTAGATAATGTCGATCCTCTTCGATAATCTCCTCTGCTGCCTCTTTGACATCATTCCTGATAGCCCAGCGACTACGTTGCTGATTATTGCGAACTGCCTGTTCAGTATCATTTTTCAGATCAAAACCGGCAGGCATTTCTTCATTTGAATCTAAATTATCTTGCGAATTTTCCTCGCCATGCACCTCTTTCCAGAGTGCAATGTCGCGATTTATTTTATCAAGCATCTCCTCTTCTGTCAAGCTAGCAACATCATTTTCGTAATCATCTTCGAGGTCAAAATCATCCTCAAAATCAGCTTCATGGTCGTGGCCACAATCACAATCTTCGCCACAACCACCCTCGATAATATCCTCATACTGCTCCAAATTCATGACCACAAAAGCATTTTCAGATTCCGGACCATCAAAAATTATTAGTCGATCACCAGTTTTTTTAGCCAGCTCAAGCGCTCTTTTGATTTGATTTGACATATTTTCTCTAAAATTATGACTTCTTTGACTGGATCTCGGCGGCTACGTTACCAGGAACTTCTGCATAATGCGAGAATTCCATTGAGTAGCTGGCACGACCTTGAGACATGGAACGCAACTGAGTCGAATAGCCAAACATATTTGCCAAAGGAACTTTAGCCATAATAAACTTGACCTGACCACGATCGGTCATTTCCTCAACTTGTCCGCGCTTTGAATTCAAATCACCGATTACATCACCCATGAACTGCTCAGGTGTAATAACACCCACCTTCATCATCGGCTCAAGAATAATTGGTTGTGACTTGCGTACTGCATCCTGAAAGGCCATTGAACCGGCAATCTTAAAGGCAGCTTCGTTGGAATCAACTTCATGGTACGATCCATCAAAGACAGTTGCCTTAACATCTACCATTGGAAAACCAGCCAAAACACCACGATTCATTGCCTCTTTAACACCCTTACCAATCGGAGCGATATATTCACGTGGAATCGATCCACCCTTAGTCTCATCAACAAATTCAAAACCTTTACCAACCTCTGATGGTTCAACGCGCAACCAACAATGACCAAATTGACCACGTCCACCAGATTGTTTGACGTACTTGCCTTCAGCCTCAGCCGAGCCCTTGATCGTTTCGCGATATGCAACCTGCGGATTACCAATATTTGCCTCGACATTAAACTCACGTTTCATGCGATCGACGATAATATCCAAATGAAGTTCCCCCATACCAGCAATTAAAGTCTGATTTGTTTCTTCATTAGAGGTTACGCGGAAAGTTGGATCCTCTTCGGCAAGCTTAGACAAAGCCATACCCATCTTTTCTTGGTCAGCCTTAGTCTTTGGCTCAACAGCAATCTGAATAACTGGCTCTGGGAAAACGATTGATTCTAAAATAATTGGCTTATCAACATCACACAAAGTATTACCAGTAGTTGTAGATTTCAGACCGATAACCGCGGCAATCTCTCCAGAATAAACTTCTTTTACTTCTTCACGAGTGTTAGCATGCATGCGAACGATACGTCCGATACGTTCCTTTTCACCATTTGAGGCATTCAAAACATAAGAACCAGAGGTCATAACACCAGAATACACACGGATAAAGCAAAGTTTACCCACAAATGGGTCAGTTGCAATCTTAAAGGCCAACGCGGAAAACGGCGCATCGTCTCTAGCCTCAACCGGAATACGCTTTTCCACATCATCGATATCGTAACCCAAAATCTGTGGCACATCTAAAGGTGATGGTAACAAAGCCACAACATTATCGAGTAAAAATTGAACACCCTTATTTTTCAAAGCTGAACCGCATAAAACTGGCAAGAAAGCATTCTTAATAACTGCCTTACGCATACCAGCTAGTAGCTCTTCAGCTGACAATTCTTCGCCGGCCAAATAACGCTCCATTAAAGACTCGTCATTTTCGGCAATAACCTCAACCAAACGGTTGCGATATTCCTCCACCTTGGCCTTCATATCTTCTGGTACCTCACGAATTTCATGTTTTGTACCTAAATCATCCAAATAAAAATGAGCCTCACGAGTCAACAAATCAATAATACCCAAGAAGTTCTCTTCAGCACCAATTGGCAACTGAATAGGATATGCAGCCTTGGTCAAACGATCATGAATAGATTGCACGTCCTTATAAAAATCAGCACCAGTGCGATCCATTTTATTAATAAAAGCAATTCGAGGTACTTTATATTTTTCAGCCTGATGCCAAACTGTTTCTGATTGTGGCTCTACGCCAGCAACGCCGTCAAATACCATGACACCACCATCAAGTACGCGCAGTGAGCGTTCAACCTCAACTGTAAAATCAACGTGACCCGGAGTATCAATAATATTTAAACGATGATTGTTCCAGAAACAAGTAGTAGCAGCCGAGGTAATCGTAATGCCACGTTCCTGCTCCTGCTCCATCCAGTCCATAGTGGCTTCACCTTCATGAACCTCACCGATTTTATGCTTTTTACCAGTATAAAATAGGACGCGTTCAGTAACAGTGGTTTTACCAGCATCAATGTGAGCGATAATACCGATATTACGAGTTTTTTCTAATGAATATTCTCGAGGCATAAATTATTTTATGTATACACACTAGCCATGGCATAGTGCGTGAATTATTATAGAATTATTTAACAAGCAAACTAAAAGCTTTAACGTGAAAAATGGGCGAAAGCCTTGTTTGATTCAGCCATTCTGTGAACATCGTCACGCTTTTTGATGGCATTACCCTCACCTTTAAAGGCGGCCAGTAATTCGTCTGACAATAGTTTTGACATCGCACGTCCACCGCGAGCCTTGGCGGCGGCAATCACCCAACGTGAAGCCAAGACGAAGCGACGATCGCCACGCACTTGGTATGGCACTTGATAGTTTGAACCACCGACACGCTTGCCACGCACCTCAACTAGCGGAGCGATATTTTTCATCGCCTTGTTGAAAATGTGGCGTGGATCTTGCTTTGTAACATCCTTAATAATTTCAAAAGCATCATAAACAACGCGCTGAGCCGTTGATTTTTTGCCATCCTGCATGATGTAATTGATAAATTTTGCTACATCAACATCGTTATATTTTACATCTGGCTCAATTTTTCTTTTAACTGCTGGTTTTCCTCTCATATATATTTATTTGGCAGCTGCCTTAGGTTTCTTAGCACCGTAACATGAGCGACCTTGCATACGCTTTTGAACGCCCTGAGTATCATAAACACCACGTACGATTTTGTAACGCACACCTGGTAAATCTTTAGTCTTACCACCCTTAATCAAAACAACTGAATGTTCTTGTAAGTTGTGACCCATACCAGGAATGTAACAAGTTGCCTCTACGCCATTTGATAATCTGACACGAGCAATTTTACGTAAAGCTGAGTTAGGTTTTTTTGGAGTAGTGGTTGTAACTTTAAGGCAAACACCACGCTTGAATGCTGCGCCACGTGGCAAAGTTGAACGTTTGCGATGCAAGGTATCAAGTACAGTTTGCATGGCAGGACTCTTGCTTTTGGTTTTTTGCAAGGTACGACCCTTACGAACCAATTGATTAACTGTTGGCATAATTTAAAAAAGTAATAAATAAAAAAACATGTTAATATTTCTTCAATGTTAGCCATGTGAAATAAAAACACTATCCACCCCCATTTCTCGCCACAAGAAAGTCAGTGAAACAGAAAAGCATCAATAGAGCGCAGCTTGGCTCCTTGGCTATGTAGTTAATTAGGATCAGCACAAAATGCGATCGATAATACCCTAAAATAATACTTAAAAAAGATATTTTTTAGTGCTTTTATAATTTATCAGGTTTATTGATATGTGTCAACCTAATTTTAGCGAATTTTACTCTATTATTGACAATAATTTGATTTTGTGTTATCCTGTTAAATTAATTGCTTTTTACCAACAAAATCAAAAGGAGGCAGTAAATGCTAAAATCCATCCAAAGCGCCATAAAAAAATGGCGAACGACAGACGCGCGACAAAAAATCATCCAGAAGTACAGTGAAATCTATTATTTTATAAAGGATACGGAAATTTTTGAACCAACTCTGGCTCTTGAAATGTATTTGAATATTATTTCAAAAATGGCTGATGAGAGCAATGACATTGAAAAGGAAATTTTAATTTTTTCCGGCATCAAAGACTTTGAAGGAGTAGTTGAAATTTTAAAAATTCTTCAAACATTGCTCATTAGCACCAGGGATCCACACGGTATGAATCGTACGAATACCAATCAGGTGGTGACGAGTGACGACATCTATCTTGGCAATATATGCGGCCTCTTTACCAAAAACCTCACTTACTGGAAATCAGTTAAAAATGATCCACCACCCGGCCCAGACATTAACTACGGCGTAGATTGGAATAACACTTCTGCCTACACGGTAATCATCAACAAGGTAATAACACCTTTTCTTGATCATCATCGCAGGCAAATCAAGGAAATAGCCCTAAAAATCAGCTATTGCGAGGTTATTTCGAAATAAATGTCAAAAAAACAAGCAGATCAACTCGATCTGCTTTTTAATTTTAATAAATAGTTAAAACCAAAAACAACCAACCAAGAACGGGCTCAAGCAAATTAAACGCCCCTAAATATGACAAAGTAATAATAATCATGAAGCCATACGTCTCTAGCTGAGCCCATTTTAATTGCAAATGATAGGGCAAAAAGTTCAATATTACTTTTGACCCGTCAAGCGGCGGAATCGGCAAGAGATTAAACAGCATTAAAAGCAAATTGACAAATATAACCACCAATGACAAGGCGAACAAACTAACCGCAAGTGAGCCCTGCATATTCAACTGAATTAACTCATAATTTCCCGACATAAAAGCATTAATCGATTCAATTTTTACCGTCTGGGCAATCGGCAACAATCGACTAAATAAGCCAAAAAAAATGGCTATCAGGGCATTCATACCCGGACCAGCCAAACCGACTTTCAAATCACCAAAACGCTGGTCGCGCAGATTGTAGGGATTATACGGCACTGGTTTAGCCCAAGCCACCCCAAAATGGGTAAAAAATATCAACACTGGCATCAAAATGGAACCTACCGGGTCCAAGTGTGCTACCGGGTTGAGAGTCAAACGCCCCGCATTTTTAGCCGTATTATCACCAAGCAAATAAGCAGCAAAGCCATGCGCAAATTCATGCAAAATGGCCGAAAAAATCAAAGCCACTATCAGAAAAATAGTTATTAACATTTAATATTAGCTAATTTTTTAAATTTATCGCCCTCAATAGGCGAGATAAATAACAGAAAAAGCGACTCAATTCGGCTATTCATTAGTTCTAAAGCCTTAGAATTGAACTTTTATAGGCTAATTCTACCACTCCCTCTTGCCAAAAGCAAACCTTTATGATATTGTAAAAATCATCGTAATCAAGTAATTGTATATAAATTATATGTCAAAACGCTGTGACGCCTGCAAACGTAGTGCCACCAAGGGTGCAACCAGATCGCACTCAAATATCAAAAGCTTAAAACGCCAGCACATCAACCTTCAGACCAAGAAAGTTGAAGGCGAAACTTTAAAAATTTGTACGAGCTGTATTCGTACACTTGCCAAACTAGCTACTAGCTAAATATCTAAAATCGTCTCGGAGTACGGGGCGATTTTTATTTGCATAAATGCATATATCAGATATTTCATTATGGCTTAATTCCCTCCTCCCCCAGATTCAAAATCTGGGTTTATTGGGTTATTTTATTATTTTTGCAATTTTTTTCGGTGAGGCCTTGGTTGGTATCGGCCTAATCGTACCCGGCGCAATAATCGCTTTCATTATCGGTACCTTGGCCGCCAAAGGTATTTTTTCACTCCAAGAACTCATGCTGTTCGGCTCGTTAGGCTTTTTTATCGGTGATCTGCTTAGCTTCACATTAGGACGTAAAGGTTCAGGCCTGTTCAAGGCCAATGCCAGATTTTTAAAGCTTGCTCACCTGGAAAAGGGTCAGGAATTTTTCAACAAACACGGCAACAAGAGTGTGCTCATCGGTCGTTATATCGGCTTTGTTAGACCATTAACACCCTTCATCGCCGGGGTTGCCAAAATGAATTGGCTGCGTTTCATTATTTTAAACACCATTAGCATTGTCTCTTGGTTAGCTATTCATATTTTAGCCGGCTTCTTTTTTGGCCAAGCGCTCTGGCTAATCAAGTTATGGTCTAGTCGCTTAGAAGTGATGTTAATTTATATCGCCTCATTTGTCGCGATTTTTTACCTCAGTAAGCGCTTGATAATAAAAAACGGCAAAGAACTTTATATAATCATATCTGCCATTTGGCAATCATTCAAGCAATCTTTAAAACAGAACCACGACTTACAAAAATTTATTGGACGTCATGATTATTTTTTTAATTTTTTAAATGAGAGGTTTGATAAAGCAAAATTTACCGGTAAAAAATTAACCTATCTAGTTTTAATTTTTATCTTGCTGTTTTATAATTTTCTCTCACTAACTGACAGTATTTTTAATCAAGGTGAAATTCTTGCAATGGACTTAAGCCTTGAAAATTTAATGCGTACCTTTAAAAATTTTCTATTTATTAAAATATTATTAGGTGCTACGACAATTGCAAGCTGGCAAATTGTCATTGCCTTAAGTATTTTATTCTCGCTTGCCTACTACATCAGGGGTCGAGAAAAATCGCTCTTTGGCTATTGGGTAGCCGTTCTTGGAGCTTTTATTTCTAGTGCCTTTTTAAAAACTATCATTGAAAGGCCAAGACCACTCGACAGCTTTTACAATGAATCTTCTTATTCCTTTCCCAGTACTCACTCAGCCGTTGCCGTGGCCATGTTTGGCTACATTACTTATCTTTATTGCAGAAAACATTCCTTCAAAAAAAGAGTGAACGCGATTTTTCTCAGCTCGCTCCTAATCGGACTAGTCGGTTTTAGTCGCTTGTATCTGCGCGTCCATTTCTTATCGGATGTCATGGCTGGTTATTTACTGGGTGCCATGTGGTTAACTGTCGGCATTGGTATTAATCAATATTTTTGGTTTCAACACAAAACCCTGATTTTTAAACGCCACTTCTCAACTGGCCTCAAACTTGTCTCACTGATCTTGATTTTTCTAACAATCACTCTCTATAGTGGATTTCTTGGCTACTACTCTAGTCGCATTAATTTTAAAAAATTAGAGCCCGTCCCTGTTATCACAACCAACAATATTGTAGACAGCCTACATGAATACAAGCTTAGTAGCTATAGTGAGAGCTTTGACGGAGACCAACAAGAACCGATTAGTCTAATAATTGCAGCCAACAATAAAGACGAGTTGGCAAGTGCCTTTACTGAAATTGGCTGGCAAAAAGCTGACAAACCAAACTTCAAGGCGCTCGTTAAGGCACTACGCAATGGCCTCATGGTCAAGCAATACGACAACTTACCAATTGCGCCGTCTTTCTGGGAAACAAAAGTAAACGATCTAGCCTTTACGCACAAATCAGCAGATGAAAGAAATTATGTAAAGTTCTGGGAAACTAATTTCAGAACGCCCAACAATAAAATAATTTTTGTCGGCATTGCCGCCGCCAAAAGACCAACTCGCCTAATCATCAAAAAAAGTTTGAATCCTAATATTGACGGCGAGCGCGAATTTATTTTTGAGAAACTCAAAGAATATAAAAAAATCGCCAGCTGGAGTCGCGTGCAATTCAATCAACCAACGATCGTCAAAAAACTGCTCGACGAATATTTCACCGATGGCAAACTTTACATCATCGATCTAAAATAAAAACCCCACTATTTAGTGGGGTTTATTTGTAGCACCTGACCTTCAAGCTTAAAGTAAACGTCAGTGTTATTCTTTATTAGCATCGAAAACAGGTAACCTTTTTGAGTGATCATGGGTGAAAACATCGGGGCCATATATTTGACTTCAGCCTCGGTGTAGACATTCTCGAAAAATTTAAAGCTGGCGGAAGCGTTAACTGCCTTGATTTTAATGTGCATCGTCACGAATGACCGCTTAATTTAGCATATTTATTAAATATTGTCAAAGTAAAGCCAAATATATAGCAAACTATTAATTTTAGCCATATTTTAGTCAAAAAACTGCCATATGCATGCGCACATCACCACAATACTTGACACTTTTAGATAAAAATGCTATATTAATAATCATGAACATTCAATATCCTCATATTTGAGGGTAAATCCAAAGGAAAAAAGGATTTAGACATGAAAAACATTCTTCGATTTGTATTCGCAGTAGGCGTAGCACTGGCACTTGTAAATGCAGCATTTGCATCAGCAATTGTCGTTCCAGGCGAAAATTTCAAAGCAATTTATGCTAAAAATGCCGGCACAACCTATGTCGCAAGACCAACCAATAAATTTGAAGAAAAAATTCTTCATTCATTGATTGATCACTCAGTTGCTGAATCAGATAAACACGGTTTAGTTGCCATCATCGACTACAGTTACATTAATCATCCAGAAGGCGACTTCATATTAATTAAAGCCGACTGCGACTTAAGCAAACCCAACGCAACAGTAAGTGTTCACTCTAGGATCGGATTAAAAGCGATTGTTAGCGCCACAAATGACATCAAAAAGCTTTGTCTCTTAAGAGACCTGGAGCTATAACAGAAACAAAAGGCTCGAATCACATGAAGTGATTCGAGCCTATTTTTTATCTAAATATCTCACTAAAACAATTCGCGCAAGCGTTTCATGTTCTCTGTGTCAGGTCCCATATTATCAATACCAGGCACCTCAAGTAGCCAGTCCTTGTCTCTTAAGCGCTCGTCATTAGCCAAATTTTCAAAACCAGCGATACCAATGTGTCCATCACCTAAATTTTCATGACGATCACTATGAGAGTTGTATGGCGTTTTAGAGTCATTAACATGCAGGGCAACTAAACGATCGAGGCCAACTTCCAGGTCAAAATTATCGAACATCTTTTTTACTTTCGCTTTGCTATACTCCTCAATACCACCAGCCTCAAAGTAATGAGCAGTATCCAGACAAACCTTAACACGTTCCGAGCCAACGCCATTAATAATGGCGGCCACCTCACTAAAAGCCAAGCCTAATTTGTTACCACCGCCAGCCGAGTTCTCAAGTATCAACCAAGTCTTCCCTGGTACCTGTTTTAAAATCTCTTTCATGCCTGCAATCGTAAACTTCAAAGCTTCTTCCTTAGTGCCAGTCATACTTGAACCCATATGAAAGATTACGCCATTAGCCTTAATTTGCTCGGCAATCATCATGTGATCAATCAATGAAAGTACAGAGTTCTCACGATTAGCTCCCTTGTCACTACCAAGATTTACCAAATATGATGCGTGTAAATAAACGCTCTTAACGTTAGAAAGTTTTTGCGCCTCGAAATATTTTTTGGTTTCTACTTCGGTCTGCGCTCTAGCGCGCCACATCTTGGGTGAACCACCAAATATCTGGACACAAGTCGCCCCGATTTTTTCCGCATTAATAAAAGCGTTGTACAGCCCACCAGCTGCTGAAACATGTGCTCCAAGATTTGGTATATTTTTTTTCATACAAGCACGTTATTTTATTAAGACTTTTGTGCTGCCAATTTCGTTTCGCGATATGATAAAAACAGGAAAATACCCAACAATGCAAAAGTATTTACTGGCGAAAGCCAAAATGGAAAATGTTGACCGAGTGATTCTAAAACCATAATAGCACCCAAAAAACCAATCGAATACATAGCACCATTTTTCAAATACGCAAACTTATTGATCAAATCAATGCCGCGAATTGTTAATTCACGCACTACGAAGGCCCCGATACCATTACCGATCAAGATCAACGGCACGGAAATTGTAAAAGCAAACGCACCAATTACCCCGTCCAGTGAAAAAGAAGCATCCAAGACCTCGAGATACATAATCTTTGACCAAGCTGACATGGATGAGTCTTTAATTAATTGTTCCTCTTTTTCTTCAGCATTTTTCTTAAAACCGTCAGTAATAAAAAAGAACGTGGCACCGATCGAGGCCGACAGGGCTAAGATCGGATTAATTTTTAAGGCCAGAAAAGTAATTGCCGTTACGGAAATCGAAGAAATGGCATAAAACCAAACACTATTACGATGGATGAATTTTTCAACCAAAAAAGCATAACTTTTTTCTTCCAAAAAAAGCCATGCCAAAGCTGTCAGATAAAGATAAACACCACCACCAAGCAGTAGTATGGGCTTAGACTTCTCTACATATTCGGTAATTAACGGATCACCTGAAAAAGCAAAACGAAACACTTCAGTAAATGACAAGGCTGGATTGACGAGCCAAACAATCACAAAAGGCAAGAGACCGCGCACTGCAAAAACCGCGAACAAGAGACCCCAAAATAAAAAAATCTTGCGGTATTTCTCCGGCAAGGTTTTTAGGACATGGGCATTTACAATGGCATTATCAACACTGGAAATAACTTCAAAAACAACCAGGCCAACAATAACAATCAAATTTTGGATAAACATTTATTTAATTCTATTTTGATACAAAGTAATAGTAAAACGATAAACAAATAAAATGACGATAACCGCTCCTGCAAATTTATAAACCGTCTGCATTATCATTGTACTAGAATCTGTTCCTAGCTGCAAACCATGAATGGTTGCAAATAAAAATAATGGATAAACCAAATAATGAGAAAAACGCCAGAATCTTGGACTTGATAAGCGCAAAAATACCGAAGAAATAATGATTAGTAACAGTAAATAAAAACCGACAATCCCCAGGCTTAAAAACCAGGTTTTGTAATTCGAATAAAATGGAATCAAGATATCAAAAATATCAAAGTTCATAAACTTATCAAAAAGCAAAGAAAATGCGTGAACAAACACCAAAACACCAAACGACATGCTCATATCTTGATGCACCTGCCAGGCGCGTGCCGGATCGACAAATCTATAGGTAAAGCCAATCGCCATACCTAAGCCCCAAGCGATGATCGAGAATAACAATAAATAAGCAGCAATCGCCGAAGATCTAGAAACATACCAAGGAATGCTTTCTATCTTCAAGCCTGGTACAAACACAGAACCGATGGTTTGCGCTGATGTTGAACTAATTAATTGACCAGAAGCATTGTAAACTTCTACTGCTTGTGGCGTATTATAAACGCCAAAGAAAAAGCCAAGACCGATGGCAACGACCAAAATTAACAATATCTTAACTAATTGTTTCATATTTTTATAAGTATTTTATTATCCCTCTAGAAAATATTGGGGCTTTATCGCGAAAAAAGATAGCACATTCCAAACCGTCACGTGATTCAACGAACTCTAAGCCCTCCTTTGATCCTAACATTAAAACGGTCTTGGCGTAAATATCCGCCTCCTCGGCAGTCGGAGCAATCATTGTCACGGAAATAACATCCGTAACCGCTGGCTCACCAGTACGTGGATCAATTATATGGTGCCATTTGATACCACCTACTATACCTTGACGTTTAATTACACCAGAAGTAGCTATCCCCATGGTCTCACCCAATGTGTTAATCGAAAAACTTTCTTGATTATCAACTAATGGATTCTGCACACCAACTTTCCAGCCAATTTTACCCAAATCACTTCCCTTGATTAACAAATCACCACCAGCTGAAAGCCAATAATTGTCTATATTTTTAAATATATCATTCGCTAAAATATCAACTATATAACCCTTGCCGATGCCGCCAGTATCAAAGCGCAAACCTTCTGGGACCACAAGCTTTGTGCCGTCAATTATAAGTTGGTCAAGCTTTGGCCTAGCAGCAAAAATTTTTTTAGCGACACTGCGTCGTGCTAATTCCTCATCGTAAGTAAGTTGTTCTTTGCCGGTCTCATTGAAAGTGTTTTTATAACCAATTGCCTCTAGGATATCAATAACTAACGGATCAAATAAGCCGTTAGTTTCTTTGTAGTATTTCTGGGAATGTTTCAAAATATCAGCCAGCATTTCACTAGCCTGATATGTTCCGCCCTGAAATTTATTAAAAACGTTCAATTCACTTTTCTCCTTAAAACGACTAAAACGTAAATCAAACTCATTTATCGCCGACACAGCCTTGTCTAATAAATACCTCTGCTCGGGTTGCAACTCGGCCAGCAGCACGATTTCTGTCCCCATTGCATTGAATTTTTTCCAAGATAGTTCCATATATTTTAAGAAGCCTTGGTGGTCGGAGTTGGCGTAGTTACTGCAGCCGCTGGTGTTGGCGCAGGTGCGGCTGGCTGCTGAATAACAGGCTTAGCCACTGGCACGACAGTTTTTGTAGGAATTTTTACAGCCGATGTTTTTTTGACAGTCGTCGTAACAATCGGTTTAGATTTAATTGCTGAGGATGTCGGTGTCGGTATTGTTTTGTTTGAAATCTTGGTTGATGCAGTTGGCGTGACTGGCTTTGCAACTACTGACTTTATCTTGTTGACCTGAGTATTGCCGACTGAAATTAATGGTTGATTATTAACAGCAACGACAATAGATTTACTGCGTTGATTAATGGCACCAAAATAATAGCCCAGCGCTGATCCAGTAATTGCTAAAAATAATATAGGTAGTGTAAATATTTTATTTTTCATATTTTTTATTAATCATCTTCTTCTTCTCTGTTTCGACCAGTATTTACAGCCCCTGTACCAGTTGTTGCAGTCGATCCACCGCTAATAACCGTACCAGAGGCGTTGGTTATCGGAGTCGGGGTTGATGGATTTGTTGCTGTTGATCCACCATTCGTTGACGGTCCAGCAGTTGTAGCGCCAGAGGCGCTTGTACTAGGCGTTGGGGTCGTATTGGCAGGTGTCTGATTGGCCTGCCCTGGAGTTGTCGTATGAGTTGTGATTGATGAGGCGGTCGTTGGTTTTGGCGCCGTCGTTGGCTGAGTATTAGAATTTGCCGTGGCCTCATTAGCCGGTATAGAGCTAGTCGTCTTAGGTACTGGCGTTTTGTATGACGCCGTTTTAGGTGCTGCAACATTCGGCGTGGCAGCTTTAATCACCGCAGCCTTAATCACCGCTGGTGTATTAGAAATTTTCTTTAGAGTATTGTAGACCGTCGGTGAAACAACGGCTTGCGCCTCAGTTTCTGTACCGTTCACACCCGTAACCGCATTTTTGGTGACATTTTCATCTTTATCCAAAGCATTCGGTAAATATTCAATTGCTTTATCGATCATAGTTTCAGGCTCCTCAATATTTCCTGCCACATCAAGCGTTGGCGTTTGCATTGGCGTTTGATTTTCAGCCTTGGTATTGGCCGCATAGATCACATAAAATGGCAATAAAGCCGCCAAGGCACCATAGCCAGCCATCGATACGACATAATTCAATCTTGAAAAGGCTGAGCGATTAGCCGTCATAGAAAATTCCTCCATTAATATCTGCTCCTCCTTGGCCCCCAATTCAAGCAAGCAATTCTTCATACCTTTCATGAAGGCTGCTGGACCGCACAAGAAAAAAGTCTTAGCATAAACATCGCCAATAAAATCCTTTAATATTGACGTACAAAATCTTTCGGTGATTATGCCAGCTGTTGGTGCCAAAGACTTTTCATCAGTTACCGACATCAACATTTTTACATTAGAATTTGTACTTTCGATTTTTTTTAAATCATCAAAAAATGCCGTACCCTTCAATGTCCGATTGCTATAAAGTAATGACAATTGATTTGGTAATTTCTTGTCAGTGGCGTAAGCAAGGGCGCTCAAAAATGGTGTTATACCAATGCCGCCAGCTAAAAAAACAGCACTTGCATGCCTTGCCTCATCAAAGCTAAATGTGCCAAACGGACCATAAACTAAGATATCTGATTCTGGCTTTAATTTTAGTAAACCTTGAGTGAAGCGACCCATTACTCTAATACCAAGGCGTAAAACACCCTGTTCAGTCGGCGAACTCGCAATTGAAAATGAGTGCTTCTCTTCGATTTGACCAGCTTCATTGCGATAGCTAATCATCACATATTGACCTGGACGATACTTAAAAATTGGCTGTCCATTAGCCGAAACTAAATCGATTAATACTAAATCGTTGGCTGGTTGGCTAATACTTTTTATTCGGTATTTATATTCAAACATTTTTTTCTTTTAATGACTCTTATAATATAAGACGTTTACATAATATTAATATTACAAGCTATATTTACAATAACATTATTACTCACTTTTGTAAATACATGACAATTAAAAATCGACACTTTTAGTGTCGATTTTTGTTTTCTATCAAAAACTAAGTCTAGCGCCCCTTGCTTTCGGCTTTTAATTTTTCAGCATATGATCGATATTTTGGGGCCTGACCACTAATATATTCACCGGTGTGTGATTTTATGGCTGGACCACTGGCTGGACGAATATTTGAAACAGGCTTGGATAAAGGCCTAAATTTTGCTGCAACTCCATGCGAACTAAAACGATTTCGCGGTGGTTTTCGTCCACCACCGACTGGCTTTGATGGGGCCTCTTCAAGTTCGGCAAATTTAGTTTTTGGCAACTCCATTTTAATTAAGCGCTCGATATTCTTTATTTCTTTCCATTGTGTTGAAATAGCAAAGGAGATAGCACGGCCAGTTTGACCGGCACGGCCAGTGCGACCAATACGATGCACGTAATCTTCTGGCGAATCAGGTAAATCATAATTAACCACTAACTCAATACCTTTAACATCAATGCCACGAGCCGCGATATCAGTCGCAATCAAAACCCTGAATTTTCCATCTTTAAAGCCTTGCAAGGCCTCTTTGCGTTGCTGCAGCGATCTGTCAGAATGAATCTCTGCCGCTGCAAAATGCTGACCTTTTAATTGTCTAGTCAAGCTTTTAGCAGCATACTTAGTGCGCGTAAAAACCAACACTGAACCATCATATTTATCTAAAATCGTCACTAACTGTTTAAATTTATCATCACGTCGCACGACAAACAATTCCTGCTCGACGCGTTCAGCTGTTGTGCCTGCTGGAGCAACTTCGATACTGACTGGCAATTTCATATATTTACTAGCCAATTTAGCAATCGCTACTGGCATCGTGGCCGAAAATAACATTGTCTGACGATCCAATGGAACATCCTTCAAGATTTGCTCCACCTGAGGTAAAAAACCCATATCAAGCATCATGTCAGCCTCATCTAGGACCAAAATCTTGACTTGATTCAAACGGATCAACCCTCTTTTCATAAAGTCAATCAAACGCCCTGGGGTGGCGACCACGATGTGTGGATTCCTGCGCAGAGCGGCAACTTGCTTATTTGCACCTTCGCCACCTATCAAGACAGCCAAACGCAGACCCAAAGTCTGGCCAATTTTATCAAGCTCTGATTCGACTTGCAACGCAAGTTCACGCGTTGGTAGCAGTATCAACCCCTTGCCCTTGGTCAAATTAATTCTTTCAATCATGGGTAATCCAAAAGCAAATGTCTTGCCAGTTCCGGTTTGAGCGATACCGATGAGGTCATTGCCTTCTAGAGCAATGGGAATGGCCTTATGTTGAATAGGTGTTGGCATAGTGATGCCATTTTTATCCAAGACGGCTAAAATACTTGCGGCCACACCAAGATCTGTGAAGCTTTCTGGCTTCTCGTTTATAAGTTTGTTCATACAATAGATTTGCTGCCAAATATTGCTCGTAAAAACCAGCTAATCACTGGAATTCGACGAAAAATTGAGACAGCGCAATAAAAAAATAAGTGGCTCGAGTTCTGCGAAGCCACTTACCTATTTAAATCTAAATATAATGACGCGAGAGTTAAAGCCTGTTTGAGTTATAATTAATTAGATATTAGCACAAGACGTCTTATTTGTCAAACATTAAAAACCTTGATCACTTGCTTTTTTTAGTAAAATATGTTAAGGTATGCAAATCAAAGTAGCCAATTGCTACTTTTTTGTTTTTTCGGTTTTAGTTAATTTTATGAAAAAAATATCCAAAAATCGCCACAAAACACTTGCTAAAAGAAAAATACAACTATCCATCAAGACACGTTTTAAATCGAACGATGAAAAGATTACAAAAAAATCTTTTATACTTTCATTAGCTCAATTTAAAAAGCCAGCCTTAGTTGCTATGTTGTTATTACTTTCAATAACCACTTATAATCTTATAAAACCCCGCTCGTTTAGCGTATACTGCTACCATAATCAAATAAGCAAAATCAATTGGCCACCTCAGGCCGATTGGACCTATAATTATCCGGTAACAGGCAAATCTATAAATAGTCACAAAATTACGGAAATCAAAAAACTAGACGATGATATCAGAGCTATTATCAAAGGCACACCCATGGAGACTATGACAGTAGCAATGGCTCAAAAAGATCGACCGGTTGCAGCTTATTTAGTTGGTATTGCCATGAAAGAAAGTAAATTCGGCAAATTCTCACCCAAAAAAAATGGTCATGAATGCTTCAATTATTGGGGTTATCGTGGCAAGGAAAATACAACCGCATCTGGCTATTCTTGTTTTAACTCACCTGAACATGCCATAGCTGTCGTTGGCGGTAAAATTTCAGAAATGTTAAGCCATGGCAGCAAGACACCGGCACAAATGATCAGCTGGAAATGCGGTTCGACCTGTGCTGGCCATGACCCAGTAAGTGTAAAAAAATGGATTGACGATGTTTCTATAAATTATTACAAATTAAGCGCAGCCCGTGAAGTGGCCAAATATAATCGCTAATTTAAATCATATAAATAAAAAAACTCATTACAGTAATGAGTTTTTTTATTTATCAAACTAGGTTTTTTTTCTTTTTGCAGCTAAGACCTCAAGCATTACTCTTTTTACTTCAAGGCGCTTGGCGGTTTTATGTGGGTGTGACTTTTTCTTACTTCCAACTCCAGTGTCTCTTTTGGCCATACAAATATTTTATTAATAAATTTATTGAATCATTTTTTGCTTTATGCTCGGGGACAAGGATTCGAACCTCAGTTAACAGGACCAGAACCTGTTGTCCTACCACTAGACGATCCCCGAATATTTTTTAAATCAAGAAAATACCTAAAATAATAGGCTTATTTTAAACTAACATTAAACGTTCTATCTGTCAACCAACAACCTTGCCTCCAAAAGTTTTAAGCAAGTTATCCAGCATCTCATCATCTACCTTTTCTGGAGCATTTTTCGCCTTCTCCTCATATGGTTTCGAGGCAGAGGTGACCGGTACAGTCGCCTCATTAGGCTCAGCACTAGCTACAGATTCAATCACAAGGGTGTCATCAATTATCGCCTCCATCGTAACATTAACACCATAGGTTTCAGTCAGAACGCGATCGATCAAACTTTTTATCGTCGGGTCAGTTACCCTGTCTTTATGAAATTTGTATTTAAAGGCAATACACAGTTCCGTTCCATTAATAGATCTGGGCTGGCATACCTTCAAAATAAAGGACAATGAATGATTATACTTTTTTACCCTAACCAAAAATTCATTCCATCGCTCAAGCACGGTAGCAAAATCAACAGAACCTTCATTAGTTGCCCCTGTCGTCGTTGCAGTTAATGCCTCACTTTTTACCTGATCGCCACCATTTTCAGGACTGGGCATATTCTTGGTCATTGCCACTACGGCTTGCTGAGCAATAACCTGAGCACTGGCGACACTTACTCGAGCAATCATTAATTCAAGAGGTAATTGAGCAATAAAGCTATTTTTTATTTCATTGCCAACTTTAATCAACTGTTCAATCAAATAAACCGTTTGCTCAACTGACAGTCTTTCTTTTATGTTATTCAAATCCAATTCCAAGTTTTCACCCATTTCTAGACTCAAAAAATTCAGCAAACTCGGATTAATCTTTAAAAGCAGCATTTTGCGTAATGTCTCAATCATATCGGTTACAAACACGCGCAAGTCAATCCCCTCATCAACCAACTTATTTACCAAACGGATCGCATCAGAAGCATTCTTGTCAGCAATCATGCCAAGTAGGCGCATTACTTCCGCTAAATCACTCCGAGGTATGACCAAGCCAGCCTCTTCTTCAGTAATTTCTTTGCCGCCAATATTTACCAGTTGACCGAGTAAACTCTCGGCATCACGCATATGACCATCCGCATGTCGCGCGACAGCTTCGAGGATTTTTTTATCAGCGACAATCCCCTCTTTACTAATAATGTACTGTAATTTTTTCACAACATCATTCAGGCCGATACGCTTAAAATCAAAACGCTGACAGCGCGAAATAATGGTTTGCGGCACTTTGTGGATTTCCGTCGTGCACAAAATAAACAAAACGTTCAAGGGTGGTTCTTCAAGGGTTTTCAGTAAAGCGTTAAAGGCCGCAGTTGAAAGCATATGTACCTCATCGATTATAAACACCTTTTTCTTTAAATGTGCTGGCGAAATACGAGAGCTAGCAATTACATGTTCACGCACATTGTCAACGCCAGTGTTACTCGCGGCATCAATCTCTACAACATCAAAACTACGCCCAGCACTAATCTCTACGCAGGCCTCGCATTTACCGCATGGTTCAGACTCGCCATCTTGACGCTCAAGGCAATTAACGGCCTTGGCGACGACTCTAGCCAGGGTTGTTTTACCAACTGCACGAGGACCACAAAACATAAAAGCGTGAGCCAAATTGCCAGTCGAAATCTGATGTTCGAGAATAATTTTTATGTAGTTTTGACCCAGGGTTTCGTTAAAGGTTTGGGGCCGATAAGTTCTATATAAAGTTGACATATTTTTCTTATTTAATATATCCATATTACCTGGTTAGGCCTCATTAAGCAAGTCGGACTAAACCATAAAACCATTCACAATACAGAAATACATATAATTAAAACTAAAAAAACCTCTGCAAAACAGAGATTTTTAGACCGAATATAACAAATTTAAAAAATTATTGACCGACCTTAATAACATTTTCCACTGCAGCCCACTTACTCTCGGCATTCTTTGGAACAAGTATAACGGCCTCATCACCATCATCACCCTTGAAGTATGTGACACTAGCATTCAAAACCTTCCAGGTCCGATTGTCCTTGATAATTATGAAATCATTTTCATTAATTCTCTTGATCGTACCCATAACCCTGACTCTTTCAATCGGACCGATTTGCTTATAAACAAAAGTACCACTAGACGTGATAGATAATTTCAAAATATCACCTTCAACCAATTTTGATTTAGATGCATAGTTAGCCGATACATTGTAACGTTTACCATCGGGACCAATCATGGCCTCACCGTCAAACATACCTTCAATTATTTTCTCAGACAAATCGACATGATTAAAAACACTCTTCAGTGATTCATCAACCGACACTGATAATTTAGTAAAACTATCATCCACCTCACCACTCATCGAACCAAGCAACAAATTCAGTTGTTCTAAATTTTCTCGTAAGTTAGTAACTAGTTTTTTTGCCAATACAACTTTGCTCTTACTAACCATTACCGCATCTTCAGTTTTTGCTTGATGTTGCCCCAGACTAGATAGGTCAACATGCATGTCATTTTGATTTTCCATGTAATTTTTGAATTTTGTTTTATGTTAGTCTATTTTTATTTTTTTGTAAAGAATCAAGGCGCTATTTTTCCGGTAAAGCGTCTTTTTTTATTTTATCCAACATTTGTTTTATTTTGTCAACCGCCTGAGTGGGCGTATAATCAGCCTTAACTAAAATGCCATTAGCTCCAGCATTTTCTAACTCCTCAAAATCATGACTAGAAGCAAGATTGGTTAGACAAATTACTATAATATGTCCAAAATCATGATTACTGCGAATTTTATCAAGCAAATAAAACCCGTCACCATTTGACATGACCACATCAGTCAAAATCAAGTCTGGCTTCTCCGTTATAACCAATTCGTAGCCATCATGACCGTTAGTTGCCGTCACTACCTCAAAACCCTCAAGCTTCAAACGTTCACCATACAAATTCAATAACCATTCATCATCATCAACTAATAATATTTTTTCTTTTGTCATATATATAATTTAAAACTCTGATTGAGTTCGTCTAAAAATCTCTGCTTCAATAATATTACGGTCCTGGCCATACTTAAGGCGTGACAATGAAGTGATACGCCTGGCAAGCTCGATATTTTGTACTCCAGGCATTGGCCAATTGGTATGCATCGAGAATGGTCGACTAGCCGCATTATCAACCAGCAATTTCACATAAGCATTATACGCATCCACGTTCAGCAAATCAAATTCATTAAAGACTGGCGCAACTTCTTTTTCAATTTCCTTGGCATCTTCTGAACCAATCTTGAATGAAACAATCGTACCAACGTTACCAAATACGGCGTTTTTTATCGCTTGGTCATTATTTTTAACTAATTGTCCAATATACTGATGCGCTATAATCAAACTCAAGCCGTATTTTCTGGCCTCAGATAAAATTGCGGAAATTGAATCAGTGGTAAAATTTTGAAACTCATCAATATACAGATAAAAATCCTTACGATCCTCTTTGCGCAAATCGGTGCGTGACAAGGCCGCAACTAAAATCTTGCCTACGAGTATCATACCTAATAAATAGGCGTTTATTTCTCCGATTTGCCCCTTGGGCAAATTAACCAATAAAATCTTGCGCTGATCCATGACCTCGCGAAAATTAAATGAACTGACTTGCTGACCAATAATCGGCCGCATCATATCATTTGAAATAAAAGTCGTTAATTTTGAGGTGATATAGGGCACAACATTAGCCAGAGCTGCATCACCACCAGCCTTTTCCGCCTCTTTACGCCAAAAATCAACTACCGTCTGGTCTTTGCAGCGATTTAATTTCATATTCCTAAACTCAGGATCAGACAATACCTTGGGAATTTCCATCAAGGTCGAACCTGATTCCGGATCAGCCATAATGAGCAACATAGCATTACGGATGTATTGCTCAAAAATCGGTCCGCCAGTTGCCTTCAAATCATAGAGCTTGTCAAAAATCTTGATCATTTCATTGATCATAAAGGTCTTTTGTTCAGGATACTTCGGATCAAATTCGAGCAAATTCAAAGCAATCGGCCGCTCAATATCACCAGGTGAAAATACAATTACATCCTCTGCCCGTTCAGCTGGGATGCGCTCAAGAATATCTTGTACCAAATCACCATGCGGGTCAATCACACAAATACCATCACCATTCAAAACGTCTTGAATAGCCATATTGGCCAATAGAATCGATTTACCAACACCAGATTTACCGATTACATATGTATGACGACGCCGATCCTCACGCTTAAAACATATCTCTTTCTTAACTCCCCTGAATTCATTATAACCTAGTGAAATTCCCTCGCTTGGTATGTTCGATGGCGCAGGTGCCGACTTGGCTGTCAACCAAAGAATATTGGGCGTTTCAATCCATTTCAAGGGCAAATGCCAAATAGTCGTTAATTCCTCAGTATTCAATAAAAAACTAATTTTTTCATCAAAACGCCGATTTATAAAATCGGTCACCAGATTGTTACGCATGTTTGGCGTGGTATTAAAACTATTGCCATACTCGTAATAATTACACAGATTAAAAGCGCCGACCACATTATCAAGTAGCATTTTCGCCTGCACCTCCGTGTCAGCACTCGCCACGATCCTAACATTAACATCCAGGCCAGCTTTGCCGTTTTTCTCCTCGAAATTCTTAAGAATCTGTTCATCCATGGCCGATGGTTTTTGATTGAACTGGGTTTGCTTTTCTTTTTCCTTGTCCTTACTGGACACAAAAGCCAAACGGAAAAAATCGGCAAAAAATTCAAAAACCACTGACCCAGTATTGCGCCTAATTGCCTCATTTAAGTTCTTGCCCTTTCTAACCAGGCGAAAGATTTTGGTAATCCGACGATGCCAGCGCGGATGGGCGCTACGGACGACATATTGCACCGCGATACTTTCTGTTTCCGACAACTTCGACATAACATTGATTATCGAACTCGTCGGATCAGTCTCCATTTTATTATAAGTTTTGATCCCAAAGATGAAATTACGCCTCGTTTTAACATATCCAGCTTTAATAACCGAACTGGGTTGAAAAATATTATAATCTGCTACAATCTCCATGGTAGCGTCTGGGTAGTTCGATTGGACTTGCTGCTCGATATAACGAGACATGTTGCGCGAAGAGACGATATAAAAAGCGATTTGCTTTTTATTGGCTACTATTTCAAATGAAAAATGATCAAACCTGGCTTTCAACCATGCTTTAAAGCCCCGCTCGGCCCGCAGACCACCGATCGCCGCAAAAATAACTTCGCCGTGAGCAATTTCTTCACGCATTTGTTGAACAGTTGTTTCTTTGTCTTGATCCTGTGGTTTTTCTTTTGAGAGTCGTACTAAATAAATGACGTTGTCAAAATAACGATGCTTAATTAGCCAGTTTCTGGCGATTTTTTTTATTACAACAATCAGCAAAATAAGGACTACAAAAAATAGGGCAAACCAAAACAAATCCGTAAGCAAGATATCTGCAGTGGATTTGTTGGTTAGCCCTACTATTGAAGATGGATTTCCCTCCAATTGATAATCCATTAAAAACGTTTTTAATCGAAACTTTTAACTAAGTATACTATGCCCCATTACCAGTAACATTCAACAATTGATCAATAACGAAGTTGGCGATTGCCCATGATGACAAGATAATAATCAAGCCCATGACGCCGTTTTTCATTAAATCCTTTGCCTCGTCAATTTTCTTGCTATCGCCACCAGCGGTCATCCACTTAAAGCCAGCAAATAAAATAATAATAACAGCGATAATACCAAGGAAGCCAAGCATAAACTTGATCACATTAGCAATAATGATACGCGGGTCATTTTTATTTTCATCATATTCAGCCAAACCGATTGCGCCAACCGTATTGCTTTTGATCGAACTGCCACCAAACATCGTATCCTTGCTAATCGCGTGTACAGACAATACAGGTGCGAACAAAACAACTATAGCCATCAAACCTAACAAATGTTTAACTATTTTTTTCATTGTTCACCCCCCTTCTTGAGCTGAATAATTTCATCAACTTTGATTTTGGCCTCCTGCTCGATGAAGTATTTATTTACTCCAGACAGCATACTAAGCCAATTTTTAATTAAATTAAAAATCTTAGAAACTTGCACCTTACCCTCGTCTAGTAAACTACTGATTTTTTTAGCGGTCGTTTCGCCCTCTTTTTTGAATTTTAGCTTGTCCGCATCTTTCAAACCCTTGTACAACTCAACCACGTCGCGAGCTAAAATATTTTCAATTTTCTTTTCTTGTTCAGAGCTGGCAAGACTTGGCGGTACTGGTAACGGTAGACGACTACCTGAGCTTTTGACTTCCTTATTGGAAACACCTTCATCCTGACTATTATCACTGCGTTCTATTGCTTGACTTGGCAAGTCTGGTCTACGCTCAAAAGACTGACTCTCGTCAACTTTCATGATTCGTCCGTCAATCGATTGATTTTCAGAATTATTAACAACTTTTTCTGTCGCCATAGTTTATACACAGTTAAGTTATATTATACCACAATTTACTAAATATAAAAAAACACTGACTTTTCGTCAGTGTTAAATATTTATCGTTTAATAACTGTGCCTTCATAGAGACCACTCATAATGCGACTCATTGGCAAATTGCAACTAAAATGCTTGATTATCGCTTCGCCTCCCGTCATGGCAAATTTCCGGCCATACTTGATTTTTGAGGCCATGCCACCGCTGCTATCACCTTGTCTTCTGCTTAAAGTTTTTTCCAGAGTATCGTTACTTGCCTCAATAATTTTTATCGCCGTGCCAGTAACTGGGTCTTCAACATAGGGCACGGTAGTTAAGAAAACCAGCATTTCCGCCTCAAGCCCAATGGCTAAATTTGCCGAAACCTGATCATTATCCCCTTCGGTGCCAATCTCCTTGAGTTCATCCGTAATTACTGCATCATTTTCATTAACAATTGGCACTATGCCAGCTAGTAAACAATCATTAATCCCCATCAAAACCGAGCGTCTGCGCAACTCGCTTTTCAAGGCCGAATTCGTAAATAGCGCTTGACCGACAATTTGGCCATGATGTTCAAGGGCCCAGGTCCAATGTTGCATCAGTAGCGGCTGACCGATCATTGCAAGACATTGATCACTCAAAACCTTTTTAGACACTGACTGATATAGGGTCCTGCCGCAAGTCACTGCACCTGATGAGACAACCACTACCTCGTACCCCCTAGCTTTAACTAATTTAATATCGCGAGAGACATTCAAAAGCAACGGCTTATTGATATAACCATCTTTGGTCACTGCCTTCGAGCCAATTTTTAAAACAATTATCTTATTGAGTTTTTTCAAGCGTCACCTCCATTTTAATTTAAAGAACATGGTTACCCTAAAAAATTTTACCGTTTTTGTCAAATTGTGCTATAATATTTTTATGCCCAAGGAGGAAATACTGCTTACGCGCAACATCCAAGAAATCGCCATTGATAACCCGAGAACCATCAACAAAAAAGTGGCTTGGGTTAATGTTGTTAATGCTGGCAAAAAAGAAATTGAGTATTTACGCAAAAAATTCGGTTTCCAGCTGACCCACCTGCAACAGTGCTCGGCTAATGTTTTTACCCAACGTCCCGCCATTCACCATTATGATGGTTATATTTTTGCTGTCCTCCATTTTCCCATCATCATCGACCATACGGTGATCGTAACCGAGGTTGATTTTTTCATTGGTCATGGCTTTTTAGTCACAATTCACAATGGCAACTTACCCGCCCTAACTGATTTTTTTAGCTTATGCAAAAAAGACGGTGAAGGTTTGCTTTCTTATAAGCTAGAGTCTTCTAGTATCTTGCTCTATGAACTAATGGACAAATTACTCAATGGCTGTTTCCCTTTGCTTGACCAAATCAGTCTAGAGATTAGACGCGTCCAAGAAAGAATTTTTCAACAAGACTCCAAAAAAGCAGTCTCGGAAATCCTGGCTCTCAGGCACAACGTCATCAATTTCAGCACGACCATGCATTCACATAAAAAAATCATCACCAAGTTAATGGAGATGAAGTCGACGCTGGTCTCGCCCAAACAACTCCAAGAATGCTACAAAAAATTAATCGACTACTCGATCACCATCTGGGAAATACTCGAAAATCAAAAAGAAACGATTGAGATTCTCAATAGCACGAACGAATCACTCCTCAACTACCGTTTGTCAGAGATTATGAAGACTTTGACCGTCTTTTCGATCATCAGTTTTTACCTGACCTTCATCGCCGCCCTGTTCGCGATGCGGACGGAAAACATGCCCATCGTTAATCGGCCCTATGCCTTCTGGGTCATAGTCGGTATTATGGGCGTTGTCGCCTTTTCGATTATCATGATTTTCAAACGTAAAAAATGGCTCTAATTTTATCAAGCACGGCAAATAAAAAAATCGCTTCAAGCGATTTTTTTTATTTTAACTTTTTAATATCGATCTAATCTCCTCAAGCGTCTGAACATGTACTAGGCGACTGCGCAACTCTGCCGCACCAGCAAAACCAGTCATATACCAACACAAATGCTTGCGCAGCTCTATAATGCCTTGTTGGCCAAGTAGTCGATCAGCCAATTCAGCATGCTTGAGCGCCGCCTCAAATATTCTGTCGCTTGCCCACGTCTTTTCTGCTTGCAATTTTATTTGCTCAAATATCCATGGCTTGCCCATAGCCCCGCGTGCCACTCCAAGACCATCAGCACCTGTCTCGACGAGCATTTGCTTGGCACTCGCCACACCAATAACTCCGCCATTGGCTAGTAAAACTCCAGCTACATACTGTCGAGCGTCCTTGATGATCTGAAAATCAACACTGCCGACATGGCCCTGCGCCATCGAACGGCCATGGATCATCACGGCAGCAATCGGTAAACCGTTCATAGTTTCCAAAAACTCCAAGGCATCAACGCGACGCTTGGCATCACCCTCGCCTTTTTCCATGCGAGCCCGAATTTTGATCGAGACTGGGAGACTAGTACCGCTCATTGTCGCTTCAACCACTTCACGTGCCAATTTTGGATTGCCCATCAAAACCGCCCCCGCCCCTTGCTTTTGCACCTTGGGCACAGGACAGCCAAAATTTATATCGATCCCGCCTGGTCGAATGACTTCAGTAATCATCCGAGCGGCTTTAGCAAAATACTCCGGATTAGAGCCAAAAAGTTGAACCACATAAGGCGACTCAATCTCGCGATCAAATTTGACTAGCTCTAAAGTCTTCTCAGGCTTGTAATTCAGGGCCGTTGCGCTTGCCATCTCAGAATACAAAACATCAGCCCCAAACTCTTTACAAATTTGGCGGAAAGGCCTGTCAGAAACGCCTGCCATGGGCGCCAGCGCCAAGATTGGCTGACCAGCATTCTTCAATTGTTGCCAAAAATTAGACATAAACATTAAAACGGACTCTTGATATTTTTTAACCCTGGATTAGTAACATGCGTATAAATTTGTGTAGTCTTGATATTAGCATGACCAAGTAGCTCCTGTATATAGCGCAGATCGACGCCATTTTCCAGTAAATGCGTCGCAAAGGAGTGTCGAAGTGAATGAAAAGAAGCGTCTTTTTGAATATTTGCTCGCATTAGCGCCTGCCCAAACACCATTTGTGCTGTCCTCTCAGTTAATCTTTCACCATTCACCTTTGCGAAGACAAAATCATTAATATTTCTACCATTCAAAACTATCTGAATATCCCCCAAAAGCTTCTCAGGAAAAACAGTAATCCGATCTTTATTCCCTTTTGCACCCTTGATATGAATAATTAATTCACTCTCATTTATATCTTTGACTCGCAGATTCATTACCTCGCTAACGCGCATACCGGCTGCATAGGCCAAAGCGAGCATTAAACGATGTTTTATATTGTGCGTCAGGTCGATTATTCGATGTACCTCTTCCCGCGAAAGCACAACTGGCAATTTTGAGGCGGTTTTGGCAAATTTAATTTCAATCTTCACTAACGAATGCATCAACTGCTCATAAAAATGCTTAATCGCATGCAAGTGCACATTAATCGTATTCGATGACTGACCAGCGTCAAACTTTGTCAGCAGATAATCCTTGATTTTACCAACATCCGGCCGATCATTTACTTCTTTTATATATTTAAAATACTCACCCAAACAGGCCAAATAGCTCTTAATAGTTCGCCGACTATAATTTCGCAAACGAAACTCATTTTCAATCCGCCGAAGCAACTCTTCCCTTTTCATACAATTTAAGGGTATAATTTAAAAAGTTAATGATTACAATAATTTTAACAAAACTTCCTATTTCATGCCAATTTGGCATGTTATACGAAAAAAACTTCGCATAATAACGAGTTCGGCAAAATCGCTGCGCCTCTCGCTCTCGCTCGCAGCTCCGCTAATTTGCCGAATGGGCCCGGGTTCCCCGAGTCCGTCAATGCCGCGTCGCCCGCCTTCGGCAGTCACCACGACATCGCCGAACTCGGGCTTATGCGAAATGTCGCCTCG
>Ga0194059_1000069_pt1 | contig 49980 bp, 40 predicted proteins | sample SepL6211m_MetaG_FD_163426 | JGI IMG/M metagenome (GOLD analysis project Ga0194059, IMG submission 163426) | Anoxic zone freshwater microbial communities from boreal shield lake in IISD Experimental Lakes Area, Ontario, Canada - Sep2016-L626-11m | ecosystem: Environmental > Aquatic > Freshwater >...
CCATGGCCTTGAGGTCCTTGTTGGTGGCGGTAACCAGACGCACATTGGTCTTTTGGCTGACGGTGCTACCAACGGGGCGGAACTCGCGCTCCTGGATCACGCGCAGCAACTTGGCCTGCGTGGTCAGCGGGATGTTGCCAAACTCGTCGAGGAACAGCGTGCCGTTGTTGGCCACGTCAAACATGCCGCGCTTGTTGGCCACCGCGCCGGTGAACGAACCCTTGGTGTGGCCAAACAGCTCACTCTCGAGCAGGTTTTCGCTCAGGGTGTTGCAGTCAACGATGACAAAGGGTTGGTCCTTGCGCAGGCTGTTGTAGTGGATGGCACGCGCGATCACCTCTTTGCCGGTACCGCTCTCGCCGGTGATGAGCACCGTGCTGTTGGTGGGAGCGGCCTTTGCAATCAGGCCAAAGACGGCCTGCATCGCCGCGCTGGAGCCAACAATGTTCTCGAAGTGGTATTTGGAGCTCACTTCGCCACTGACGTCCTGGTTTTCCTGCAGCAAGCGCCGACGCTCCAGCGCGCGATCGACCACACGCTGCAACTCCTCGGGGTCAAACGGTTTGGAGAGGTAGTCAAAGGCGCCAAGCTTCATCGCCTTGACCGCCGTTTGCACCTGGGACAAGCCGGTCATCATGATCACGTCCACATCCGGGTGGCGCTCCTTGATGTGCTGAAGCACCTCCAGCCCATCGACCTTGGGCATCATGATGTCCAAAATGACGATGTCGTACTTGACTTCCTCAACTCGGCGCATCGCCTCCCAGCCGTCCATCAAGGTATCGACCACGTAAGACGGGTCGCTGAGGATGCGCTTGCAGCTGCGGATCAGAATTTCTTCATCGTCAACGATCAGTATCCTGGTACTCATGGGGTACTCTCACCTGCCTTGCGCTGTGTTTCACCGTGGGGGGCTTCCACCGGTAGATAGATACGGAACGTGGTTCCGGTACCAACGACACTTTCCACCTTGATCCCGCCACCGTGGGATTTGATGATGCCATAACTTACCGACAGGCCCAGGCCCGTGCCTTTGCCGACCTCCTTGGAGGTAAAGAAGGGGTCAAAGATGCGCTGCAGGTTGGCTTCGGGGATGCCGCAGCCGGTGTCCTGCACCGCAACTTCCACCATCGGCACCGGGTCCAGACCCGCCACTGCCGGGGCCTTGGAAAGATGGCGACGGCTGCTGATGCGCACCTGACCCTGGCCTTCGATGGCTTGTTCGGCATTGACAATCACGTTGAGCAGCACCTGCTTGATCAGGTCGGCGTCGCCCCAGACTGCGGGCAACTCGGGGTCGAGTTCGGTACTGATGTCCACCTGCTGCAAGGAGGCTGGCCGATCGACAAAATGCACGGTGTCTTCGATCAACTGGTTGAGGTTAAAAAAGCCCTTGACCGGCACCTTCTCGCGCGCAAAGTCGAGCAGCCGTCGGATGATGGCCGCGCAACGCTTGGTCTCGCGAATCACCAGGTCAAGGTCTTCTGCATCGGGTGAGCCGTCAGGCATCTTCTTGCGCAGCAGCGACGTAAAGGTCAGCACCCCTGTCAGCGGGTTGTTCAACTCGTGGGCAATGCCTGAGGCCAGCAGTCCGATGGCGGCGAGCTTTTCGCCTTGCGCCACTTCGGCCTGCGCCACCTGTAGTTCGTGGGTTTTTTCCTGCACCTTGGCTTCCAGCGTGTGCACCAGCTCCTGCGTTTCGGACATGGCGTTCTTGAGCGCCACCGTCATGTGGTTGAAGGACCCGGCAACGTGGCCAAAGTCGTCATCGCTGCGCACCGGAATGTTGTGCTCCAGGTCGCCCAGGGCGATGCGCTTGGCACCGGTCTCCAGGTCTTTGAGCGGCAGGTAAATCAGGCGCTGCATCAGCAAGCCGATGCATACCGCCACCAGCAATATGCCACCGATAGACACCAGCGCCAGGTAGGTGGAGTGCAGTTGCAATTCCTTGTCAACGTCTTCCAGGGAGTAGGCGATATCGACAATACCCAGCACGGCCTGGTTGGCACGGTGCTCGTGGCATGAGGCCGATGAGCAGTTCGCCTCGTTGTTGATCGGGTGCATGGCCTCCAGCACGCGGTGGCCGCTGGCAGCGGTAAACACTTTCCAGCGCTTTTCATCGGGCAATTGGGTCAGCGGCGTGGCCGAGAGGTGGCAGTGGACACAGGGCTCGTCGGACTGCTCCACCGAGTAGCCCACCTCCGACGAATCGCTGGAGTGAATGATGGTGCCATCCTTGCTGATCACCCGCACGCGCTCAATGCCCTTTTGGCGGCCCACGTCCTGGATGATTTTTTCGGTCATGTCCTGCTGGTTGAGCAGCATCGCGTAGCGCGTGCTCTTGACAATGACCTCGGAAAGCTGCACCACGTGGCGCGAAATTTCCTGCTGCAGGTGTTCGCGCTGGTACTGAACAATCATGTAGGGGAACAGCACCATCGCTGGCGCCAGCGCGATGGCCAAAAACAGACTGACTTTGAACTTGATTTGTTTCAAAAACATGTTGCAAACCCGCTCTTAGGGTTTGCACTGATTATGCACCCGCATACAGCGCGCAAGCCCTTTCCACGCAGGGTGCCCCAGCGCAAATTCTTGCGATTAGTCACAACAATGGCAAGGGAATCAGTGACAACCCTATCGGAGATTTCGCTGGCAACCGCTATAAACACCTCACCAAAGGATCGGGAGGCGTCGTGCTGTTTCTTCAACTCGTGATCAGCGGAGTTGCACAGGGGTGCATCTACGGTCTGATTGCCATGGGTTTCGTATTGATTTACAAGGCCACGGAAACCGTGAGCTTTGCCCAGGGCGAGCTGATGATGTTGGGTGCCTTTTGCGGCCTGGTGTGCATGACCTTGCTGGGCTTTCCCTACTGGCTGGCCATACTTTGCGCGATTGTCGGCATGGCGTTGTTCGGCGTGGTCCTTGAGCGCACCGTGATACGCCCCATTCTGGGGCAGCCGGCTTTCTCGGTGGTGATGCTGACCATTGGCGTGGGCTATGTGGCGCGCGGCTTTATCACCATGCTGCCTGGCATGGGCACCGACACCCAGGCGCTGCCCGTGCCCTACAAAGACCAGATCTGGAACGTGGGCGCGCTGGTGCTCAATGTGGAGCACATGGCCGTGATTGCCGCCACCGCTGTGCTGTGCGTTGCGCTGTATGCCCTGTTTCGCTACAGCAAGCTGGGCATTGCCATGCAGGCGGCTTCGCAAAACCAGTTGGCTGCTTACTACATGGGCATTCCGGTGCAGCGACTCAATGGCATCGCCTGGGGCCTGGCCTCGGGCGTGGCGGCGATTGCGGGGCTGCTGCTGGCACCCATCACCTTTGTCCATGCCAACATGGGCTTTATCGGCCTGAAGGCTTTTCCGGCCGCCGTGGTGGGCGGTTTTGGCAGCTTGCCCGGAGCGATTGTGGGCGGACTGGTGATTGGCATTGTGGAGTCGCTCTCGGGCTTCTATTTGCCCGACGGCTTTAAGGACACGGCGGCCTACATCGTGGTGCTGGTGATGCTGATGGTTAAACCCAACGGACTTTTCGGTGAGAAGTTGAGGAAGAAAGTCTGATGCGTTTCATCTTCAAGACCCACTACGCCCAGGACATCGTGCTGGCCAAGCACGGTGGCCATTGGTTCTGGTACGGCGCGCTCATGCTGCTGCTGCTGGCTGCACCCTGGCTGTTTGCCGAATACTGGCTGGCCCAGATGACGCTGGTGCTGATTTACTCCATTGCCGGTCTGGGCATCATGTTGCTGGCGGGCTTTACCGGATTATTTTCCATGGGCCACGCTGCCTTTCTGGGCGTGGGCGCATACACCCACGCGGTGCTGACCAATATGGGGGTGCCCTTTCCGCTGGCACTGGCTTGCGCGGCCGCGCTCTCGGCGCTGGTGGGCGTGGTGGTGGGGTTGCCGGCGTTGCGCGTCAAAGGGATTTATCTGGGAATTGCAACCCTGTCGTTTGGCTTTATCGTTGAAGAAGTGCTGGCGCGCTGGGAGTCGGTCACCGGAGGCAACGCCGGGATCCACATCAAGAAGCCCAACCTGTTTGGCTGGGTGCTCGAAAGCGGCGACCAGTTCTACTACCTGTGTCTGGTGATCACGGTGGCTGCCACACTGGGCATTTTGAACCTGCTGCGCACGCCCACCGGGCGCGCCTTTGTGGCGATTCGCGATTCGGAAATTTCTGCCCAAAGCATGGGCATCCACCTGGCCTACTACAAGACGCTGTCATTCTCGCTATCGGCGGCGCTGGCGGGTGTGGCCGGTGCGCTGTACGCGCACAACCTGCAATTCATCTCGCCCGACCAGTTCAACATCCTCCAGTCAATCGACCTGCTGCTGATGATCGTGATTGGCGGAGTCGGGTCGGTGCACGGCGCTTTCCTGGGTGCCATCTTCCTGATCAGCATGCCGCAACTGATCTCGATGACCAAAGACTATCTACCTGCTGCCGTGGGCCAGGCACCGGGCCTGCAGGCCTTTGTCTATGGCGTGGTGCTGATTGCCTTTGTGCTGTTTGAGCCGATGGGGCTGTACGGGCGCTGGCTCAAGGTGCGCACCTATTTGCAGATGTTCCCGTTCTACCGCAAGGGTATGTTCAAACGGCAGAAGTCGTTTCAGAAATCGGACCGGCTCAAATGAATCCCCCACTCCTTTCTGCCCAACACCTGAGCGTGCGCTTTGGCGGCGTGCTTGCGGTCAATGACGTGAGCTTTGACGTCCAACAAGGCGAAGTCTTCACCCTGATTGGCCCCAATGGCGCAGGCAAGACCACGGTATTCAACCTGATCAGCCGCATCTACACCCCCACCAGCGGCGAGATCGACTACCTCGGACCCCAAGGCATGCTCAAACTGACTGAGCAACCGCCCCAGAACGTGGCCTCGCTGGGCATTGCGCGCACTTTCCAGAACATCGAACTGTTCGAACACGCATCGGTGTTGCACAACCTTTTAATCGGACGCCACACCCACCGCAGCACAGGCTTGTGGCAAGACCTGTTTTTTACGCGCGAAGCGCGTGAGGCAGAACTGGCGTCGCGCGAAAAGGCCGAGGAAGTAATCGACTTTCTGGGCCTGCAGCACCACCGCGACTCGTTTGTCGCGGGCCTGCCCTATGGCGTACGCAAGGTGGTGGAGCTGGCGCGCGCGCTGTGCACCCAGCCCAAGCTGCTGCTGCTCGACGAGCCATCGTCCGGGCTCAATGTCGAAGAAACCGACGACATGGCTTTCTGGATTCAGGACATCAAGAACGACCTGGGCATTACGGTGCTGATGGTCGAGCACGACATGGGCCTGGTGTCCAAAGTGTCTGACCGCGTGCTGGCCATGAACCAGGGCGAGGTGCTGGCCATGGGTAGCCCTAAGGAAGTGCAGAACGACCCCCGGGTGGTGGAAGCCTACCTGGGCACGGTGGACGATGTCGCGTCACTGCGCCGAAACACCCCTGACACTGCGGAGGCCCGATGAGCCTGCAGCCGCCCCCGATCAGCGACCAACCTGTGCTCAAGTTGCTCAACGTGGAGAGCGCCTATGGCCCGATCAAGGCCATCCGCGGCGTGAGCCTGCAGGTGCGACGCAGCGAAATTGCCACCGTGCTGGGCTCCAACGGCGCGGGCAAGACCACCATCCTGAAAACCATCTCGGGCATCATCGATCCGCGCAAGGGCTCGATCGAGTTCAAGGGCGAAGACATTACCGCACAAGACCCTGCCTTCATCGTCCAGCAGGGCTTGAGCCATGTGCCCGAAGGGCGCGAGGTGTTCCCCCTGCTGAGCGTGCACGACAACCTGCTGATGGGTGCCTATACCCGCACCGACCGCGATGGCGTGGCCTTCGACATGGAGGCGGTGTACACCTATTTCCCGATCCTGCGCGAGCGCAGTGCCCAGGATGCAGGGCTGCTCTCGGGCGGCCAGCAACAAATGCTGGCAATCTCGCGCGCGCTCATGGCCAACCCCGACCTGATGCTGCTGGACGAACCCAGCCTGGGCCTGTCGCCCAAGCTCACCAAGGAGATTTTCGAAATCGTGGTGCGCATCAACCGCGAGCGCGGCACCACCATTTTGCTGGTCGAACAAAACGCCAACATGGCACTCAATGCGTCCGACTACGGCTACGTGCTGGAAAACGGCCGCATCGTGATGGAAGACACCTGCGCGCACCTGCGCGACAAGGACGACATCCGCGAGTTCTATCTGGGCCTCAAGGAAGACGGCGTGCGCGGTGAGCGCCGCTGGAAAAAGAAGAAGACGTGGAGATGAGCATGCAAGGCTTGTGGGACACCTCTTCAATCCAACCCTGCCACGACATCGTCATGGAAGGCGAAACCATTCCCGCCATCTTCTGGAACGCGGTGCGCAAGCGCGGGCCTGATGTGTGGATGCGCCAGAAGCACCTGGGCCTGTGGCGTAGCTGGACCTGGAACCAGACCGCGCAGGCCGTGGGCGAAATTGCCGCTGGCCTGATGCGCCTGGGCTTTGCCAAGGGCGAATGCGCCTCCATTCTGGCCAACACCGTGGTCGAATGGGTGTGCGCCGATCTGGCCATTCTGTCGGCAGGCGGCGTCTCCAACGGCATTTACCCCACCGATGCGCCCAGCCAGGTGCAGTACCTGTGCGAAGACTCGCGCAGCGTGGTGCTGTTTGTCGAGGACGACGAGCAGCTCGACAAGGCGCTGGAAGTGCGCCAGCAGTTGCCCCTGCTGCGCAAGATCATCGTCATGGACATGAAGGGCCTGCGCGAGCTCGACGACCCCGGCGTGATGAGCCTGGATGCGCTGCGCCAACTCGGGCGCGACTACCTGCGCGGCGCCGATGGCGCAGCGGAACTGGAGCGCCGCTGGCAGTCGTGCCGCCCTGAAGACCTGGCGATTCTGGTTTACACCTCGGGCACTACCGGCCGACCCAAGGGCGCAATGCACCTGCACCAGGGGCTGGTATATACGGTGCGCGGCTACAACACGTTGGTGGCCCAGGACGCGCGCGACGAACGTATGTGCTTTCTGCCGCTGTGCCACATTGCCGAGCGCATGGGCGGCGAGTACTTTGCGCTCTACACCGGGTCGATCCTCAATTTTGTCGAGAACCCGGAAACCATTCCCGAAAACGTGCGCGAGATCGCGCCCACGGTATTTACCGCCGTTCCCCGGGTGTGGGAGAAGTTTTACTCGGGCGTGATGATTGCCCTCAAGGAAGCCGGTGCCGTGCAGCAGGCCGCCTATGCCTGGGGCATTAGCGTGGGCGGCGCCATTGCCGAGCGTGTGCTGGCGCAGCAGCCAGTTGGCCTGTGGCTCAAGCTCCAGTTCACGCTGGCACGCTGGCTGGTACTCAATAATGTGCGCAAGCTCATCGGCATTCACCGCGCACGTTTTCTGGTAACGGGCGCGGCACCGATCTCGCCCGACCTGGTGCGCTGGTACCTGGCGCTGGGTGTGCCGATGCTCGAAGTCTGGGGCATGACCGAAACCTGCGGCGCCTCCACCGGCGTGCCCATCGACTGCATCAAGCCCGGCTCGATCGGCCCGGCTGCGGCGTTCAACGAAGTGCGGCTCGACCCCGCCACCGGCGAAATTCTGGTGCGCGGCAAGAATGTGTTTGCCGGTTACCTGAACCTGCCGGAGAAAACAGCAGAGACCATCACGCCGGACGGCTGGCTGCACACCGGCGACGTGGGTGTGGTCGATGAACAGGGGTTCTTTCGCATCACCGACCGCATGAAGGACATCATCATCACGGCCGGTGGCAAGAACGTTACCCCCAGCGAGTTGGAAAACGACCTGAAGTTTTCGCCCTACATCACCGATGCGGTGGTGATTGGCGACAAGCGTCCTTACCTCACGGTGATCATCATGATCGACCAGGAAAATGTGGAGAAGTTTGCCCAGGACGCCGACGTGCCTTTTAGCAACTACGCCTCGCTCACGCGCGCGCCGCAGGTGCAGGCGCTGATCCAGGCCGAGATCGAGCGCGTCAACAAGAAGTTTGCGCGGGTCGAGCAGATCAAGAAGTTCTTCCTGCTGGAGACCCAGTTGTCGGCCGAGGACGAAGAACTCACGCCCACCATGAAACTCAAACGCAAGCTGGTAGAGAGCAAGTACGCCCCCCAGATTGAAGCCATGTACCAACCCTTTTCCCACCCACCCCAGGAGACTTGAAATGAAACTAAAAACCACGGTAACCCTCGCAGCACTGGCGCTTGCCGCCACCGCTACCATGGCCGCAGACCAGCAAGGTGTCACCAAGACCGAAATCCTGGTCGGCAGCATTCAGGACTTGTCCGGCCCGCTGGCGGGCTACGGCAAGCAATTGCGCAACGGCATGCAACTGCGCGCCGAAGAGCTCAATGAGCAAGGCGGCGTGCACGGACGCAAGATCCGGTTGGTGATTGAAGACGACGGCTACGACCCCAAGAAGTCGGTGCTTGCGGCGCAGAAGTTGGTGAATCAGGACAAGATCTTCATCATGGCCGGCCATCTGGGCACAGCCCAAAACCTGGCAGCCATGCCGGTCCAGTTCGAGAAGAACGTGGTCAACCTCTTTCCCCTGACGGCTGCGCGCGAAATGTACGAGCCGCTGCACCGCCTGAAGTACTCCTTTGCCGCACCCTACTACGACCAGATCCGCATCAGTCTGCCCAAGATGGTTAAGGACAAGAGCGTGAAAAAGATCTGCTCGATTTACCAGGACGACGACTTCGGGCTGGAAGTGCACCGTGGCGCGGAAGCAGGCTTGAAGGCCATTGGCATGGAACTCGCCGAGAAGACCAGCTTCAAGCGTGGCGCGACCGACTTCTCGTCGCAAGTCGCCAAGATGAAAGCTGCCGGCTGTGAACTGGTGGTGCTGGGAACCATCATCCGCGAAACCATTGGCACCATTGGCGAGTCGCGCAAGACCGGCTTCAACCCGATCTTTCTGGGCTCCAGCGCTGCCTACACCGACCTGATCCACAAGCTCGGCGGCAAGGCCATGGACGGCATGTACGCCACCATGACCGTGGCCAATCCCTATCTGGACGACGCATCACCGGCAATCCGCTTCTGGGCCGCCAAGTACAAGACCAAGTTCAACGAAGACCCGGCCGTGTTCTCGGTCTACGGCTATCTGGTGATGGACACCTTTATCTCGGTGGTTGAAAAAGTGGGCCCCAACCTGACGACCGACAACTTCGTCAAGACCATGGACACCATGAGCTTCACCGACCCGTTGTTTGGCAGCGCGCCTTCCAACTACACACCCACCAAGCGCCTGGGCAGCGAAGTGTCGCGCCTGTCGCAAATCCAGGATGGCAAATGGAAGGTGGTTTCCGACTACATCAGCGACGCTCCGGCAGCGCCTGCGGCCAAGGCCCCTGCAACAACTGCAACCAAGGCGCCCGCCAAGAAGTAGCCATCACGAAATGATGTAAGCCCCCGCGCCGGTGGAGAGCAGCTTTCCATCGGCGCCCAAAAATTCCATACGGGTGGAGCCCACGCGTGAACCCAGGCGCATGACCTCGGCGCGCAGTTCAAAGCGCTCGCCAATACCAGGGCGCAGGTAATCCACACGCAGGTCGATGGTTCCGAGCTTGGAGAACCGGTGCAGGCGCTGCAACGGCGGCTCGTCCATGTGGCGCGCGCCAATCGCCGCCATCACCGCCACGCCGCCCATGGCGTCCAGCCCCGCGCTGATCACGCCGCCGTGCAGCCGGTTGAAGCTGAAATGTCCCACCAGTTCGGGCTTCATGTCGATATGCGCCACCACCTTGCCGGGTGTGATGGACGAAATCTTCAGACCGAGCACCTGGTTGAAGGTGATCAGATCCTCAAAAATGTGTTTCAGTCCCTGAACGAACTCGGGTTCAAACTCGATGGGGGCCGCCTCGGCGGCATGGGCAGATTGTTTTTTGGGCATGGTGCAGTATCACAGGCCCAACTGACGCGAGGCCAACTCTTTCATTATCTCTTCGGTTCCGCCGCCGATCATCATCACCTTGACCTCGCGGTAGATGCGCTCGCAGGCGGTGCCGCGCATATAGCCCATGCCCCCCAGAATCTGCACCCCCTGGTCGGCGCAAAACTGCATGGTCTGGGTGGCGTGGTTCTTGAGCAGACACACCTGTGCCACCCATTCTGCGCCCTTGTCGGCCTTGTTGCCCGAATCGGCCCGCGCCGACACGGCGTTGAGCCAGGCCCGGGTGGACTCGATGCGCATCAACATGTCCATGAACTTGTGGCGCACCACCTGGTGGTCGATGATGGCGCTGCCAAACGTTTTACGCTGCCGCGCCCAGGAAAGGGCCTCGTCGTAACAGCACTGCGCAAAGCCCAGCGCCATCGCCGCCATGGACAACCGCTCGCCGTTGAAATTGGTCAGGATCATCTTGAAGCCCGCGCCCTCTTCGCCCACCAAGTAACGCGCGGGCACACGCACACCGTCAAAGCGCAGTTGCGCAGTGTCCGAGCACAGCCAGCCCATTTTCTTGAGTGGGCTGCGTGACAGACCGCTGGCGTCACCCGGCACCATCAGCATGGAAATGCCCATGGGCCCCTTGTTGCCGGGATCGGTGCGCACCGCCACCGTGAACCAATCGGCGCGCATGCCGGAGGTGATGAAAACCTTTTCGCCGTCGACCACGTAGTCGCCGCCGTCCAGGCGCGCCGTGGTGCGCAGCGCCGACACATCGGTCCCGCCGCCGGGCTCGGTAATGGCCAGTGCGGCAATCTTTTTGCCTGCCAAAACGTCGGGCACAACTTCACGCTGCAACTCAACTGAGCCGTGGCGCACCACCGGTGGCAAGCCGATGTTGTGACTAAACAGGCTTGCCATCAGACCGCCGCTGCCCGCGCTGCGCGCCAGTGCAATCGTCAAGGCATTGCGCAGTGCCCAAGGCGCAGGCGACCCGCCCAATTCCTCGGGATAGCCCAGGGCCAGCCAGCCCATGTCGGCCGCGCGCTGGTAGAGCGCGCGCGGAAAGGTGCCTGCCTCCTCCCACTCGCCCAGGTGGGGTGCCACTTCGGTCTTGACGAAGCGACGCGCCGCGTCTTCAACCTGGGCGATGTCTTCGGCGCTAAGGGTCGGTTGCGTCATGGCATGTCCTCAAAAATCTTCGGAGTGATGGCGCGGTGAAAGCCGTTGAAGGGCTTGACTGCATCGCGCTGCTGGACTTTGCTGTCCGGGATGCGCATTGGCCAGCCGATGCGCGCCTGCGGTCGGGCACCGTCGATGCGCAGCGTGGTGCCGCTGATAAAGGCTGCCGCCGGACTCAACAGGAAAACGATGCCCGCAGCAGTTTCGGCCTCGGTGCCGAAGCGACCGGCGGGAACGGTCTTGACCATTTCACGGATCAGTGGCACAACCGCCGCTGGGTAGTTGTCCATGCCGCTCGAAGCAATGTAGCCCGGCGCCACGGCATTCACGCGCACGCCCTTGGCCGCCCATTCCAGCGCCGCGGTTTCGGTCAAGCTCACCATGCCCGCACGCGCCGCGCCGCTATGGCCCATGCCCGGCATGGAACCCCAGATGTCGGCCACGATGTTGACGATGGCACCTCCGTGCTTGCTCATGGACTGCAGAAAGCATTCGCGTGCCATCAAAAAGCCGCCGGTCAGATTGGTGTTGATCACCGCCTCCCAGCCCTTGGCGCTGATCGCCTCCAGCGGCGTCATGAACTGGCCGCCCGCGTTGTTTACCAGCCCATCGATGCGCCCAAGCCGCGCCACCACCGAAGCCACCACCGCCTTCACCGCCTCCTCCTGGCGGATGTCGCACACCTCCCAACTGGCAAGGCCGCCATCGGCGCTGATTTCTGCCTGCACCTGCTGCAGTTTTTCCGGCTTGCGCCCGAGCAGCACCACGTGCGCTCCCAGTGCCGAGAGTTCATGCGAGACGCAGCGCCCAATGCCCGAGCCACCGCCCGTCACCAGAATTACCTTGTCCTTGAAAATTCCACTGGCAAACACCGAACCGTACAACATAGTCACCCTTCATTCATAAAAACCGGACAGCACGCAACGCAAACCTTGGCCCGCGCGTCAAGGTGGGAGAAACAGGGCCATGGCGGCGTCGCTGAGGTCTTGCACCGAGGCGCTCTTTTTTGGATCGAACCATTGCACCGACCAGTTCAGCGCCCCCAGAATCAGCAGCCGCGCCAGAGCCACGGGCGCGCGCAACTGCTGGCTTGCGTGCAAGGCCGTGAGCACCGGCACCCACAAGCCTTCGTACTCGGCCACCAGCAAGGCCAGCGACTTGCGCTGGCGTGGTTGCAACGAGCGCCACTCGTACAGCATCACCGGAACAAAATCATTACCGGGCCCGAGCAAGACCTCGAAATGCGCCTCTACCAGTTTGCGCAGTTGCGTCTTCGGTGCCAGATCGGCGTGGGCGCTTGCCTGCATGGTGGCGCGCTGGCGCGCCAGTGCCGCACGCATGCCTTCTTCCATCACGGCAAAGAGCAGCACTTGCTTGCTCTTGAAATGGTAGAACGGCGAGCCGCTTTGCATACCCGCTGCGGCGGCGATGTCGCGCGTGGTGGTGGCGGCAAAGCCCTTTTGCCGGAACAATCGCGCAGCAGCCGCCAGCAGCGCCTGGCGGCGGTTGCCGTCGTCGCGCTCGTCTATCGTCTTGCGGGGGCGCCCACGGGGGCGTTTGGCGGTGGCATCTGCCAGGGCAACAGAATCTTGCATGCCCCGACCATACCAAAATCCGCTATTTATGGCAAGCGGTTGCTTGGTGAAAATAGCGGCGCGAATCAGTCGCGCACAAGCTTGCCCGTCAGCCGCGCACGCGAGGCTCAGTCCACAAAGAAGTCGGGCAAGAAGTTCTTGTTGCCAGGTGTGACGGCATAGCAATCCAGATCCACGATGCCGTGGGCAGCCAGAACGTCGTCGTCAATGTAGAAGTTGCCGGTTGCCAAACCGGTTCCGGTGAGGATGAGGTAGGCGGCATCGGCCAGAATCTCGGGCGTGCGGCACAGCGCCACGTCAACCCCCGGAATCATCTGCATGGCCGCCGTGGCGATGGCGGTGCGCGGCCACAGGCTGTTGACGGCGATGCCAAACTTTTTGAACTCGCCTGCGTGCCCCAGGGTGCACATGCTCATACCGTACTTGGCCATGCTGTAGGCGGTGTGCGCAGAAAACCAGTGGGTTTTCATGGACAGCGGCGGCGACATGGTCAACACCTGGGGATTGCGCCCCGCCTTGGCCGACTTCTTTAACTCCGCCAGACAGGCAGCGGTGCACAGATAGGTGCCGCGCGCGTTGATGCCATTCATCAGGTCAAAGCGCTTCATCGGCGTGGCTTCGGTATTGGTGAGGCTAATGGCGCTGGCGTTGTTGATCAGAATGTCGATGCCGCCAAACACTTCCACCGCCTTGGTGACAGCGGCAAAGACGGCATGGTCGTCGCGAATGTCCACAGCCAGGGGTAACGCCTTCCCGCCGCAGGCTTCAATCTCCTTGGCGGCGCTGAAGATCGTGCCGGGCAGCTTGGGATTGGGGTCCGTGGTCTTGGCCAGGATGACGATGTTGGCACCGTCAGCGGCGGCGCGTTTGGCAATTGCCAGGCCGATGCCGCGTGAGGCACCAGTGATCAACAGGGTCTTGTCTTTCAAACCGGCAGTAAGGGGAGGTGTTGAGGTGTTCATACGGTTTTGCTCAAGTCGGGATGGCGTTTGTTCATGAAAGCGGTAAAGGCTTCCTTGGCGGCGGGCTCTTGCAGCAGGCGGGCAAAACTAAGGGCTTCTTCGTCAATGCGCTCGAGCACCTGTGCGAGTTGGCCTTTTTTCAGCAGGTGCTTGGTCTCCACCAGTGCGTTGATTGGCTTGGCGGCCAGTTTGCGTGCTTGCAGGTGGGCAACTGCGTTGGCTTCGGTCGGCGGCACGATGCGGTTGACCAGGCCCACTTCGAGCGCGGCCTCGGCCATGAAGGGTTCGCCCAGCAACAAGGCTTCTGCGGCGCGGTGGTAGCCCATCATCTGCGGCACCAGCAGGCTGCTGCCGGCCTCAGGACACAAACCCAAGTTGACAAAGGGCATGGAAAACGCTGCGTTGTCGCCGGCATAGACCAGATCGCAATGGAACAGCAACGTCGTTCCGATACCGACCGCCGGGCCACACACGGCCGCCACCAGCGGCTTGGGGAACGCCGCCATGCCACGTAAAAAACGGAACACCGGAGCGTTCTCACGCGACGCCGGGGCATTCAAAAAGTCGCCAATGTCGTTACCCGCGCTGAACACCGTGGCGTGTCCCTGGATCACCACCACCCGCAGCGCGGCGTCATCCTTGGCCAGCTCGAGCGCGTCGGCGCAGGCGGCGTACATTGCTGCGGTAAAGGAGTTCTTTTTTTCCGGGCGGTTGAGGGTCAGTGTCATGACCCCTTCGCTGCTGTCAATCAGGATTTCTGGCATGGTTTGCTCGTTTCTTGGCCCAGCCTCTTGGGCCTTACTCTTTGTAGTACACCACCTGGTGGGTTGTCACCAGCAGATCGCCATTGTGACTCCACAACTGGCTGGTCTGGTCAAAAAAACCATTACGAAAGGCTTGCGCACGGGCCTGGCCAAGCAGGTAGCCGTCACCAGTTTTTGCGAGTTGCTCTGCGCCCGCATGGAAATACACCGTCATCGACACCGTACCCACCGGCACGTGGGTTGAGCGCCGGATGAAGACCCGGGGGAAGAAGATGTCGGCAATCGCGCACAGCGAGGCAAAGTCGAGCGCGCGCGGCGGTTGGTCGCGTACCCACAACTGCGACAGGCTGCTGTGGCCGCTGGCGTCCCACACTTCGGGCATGCCGCCCACAATCGGCCGCAGCTCGTAGCGTTTGACAAACTCGATCGGCGCCACACCCTTTTGCAAGGGCACGTCATCGGGCAAGGGGCAGGCCGGCATGGACTCCTCGTCCACGCTCCAGGTCTCGCGCCGCAATGCGGTCACCGCCGTGGCCGTAAGCACGGTTTGCCCGGCCTGCAGCATCTCGATGATCCAGTGCTGGGTGGAACGGTTGGTACGCGCCGCACGCGCCTGGACGCTGAACTCGCCATCGGAGAGTGCAGCGGCAAAGTTGACCGTCAGCGAGACCGGCTCACCCAGCAAGTCGGGGTGGCACAGCACCGCATTGAGCGCCTGCGCAGCGGTAATCCCGCCAAAAGGCCCAACCATGTTTCCGTAGGCTGCGCTGGTGCGCCCCAGCCAGGTGCCGTCGTCCTGGGCGGCAAGCTTGATCGCCTTGTCAAACGGGTGCGTCTTCATCCAACCCGCTCAAAAATGCCGGCTGCGCCCTGGCCCATGCCGACGCACATGGTGACCATGCCGTAACGCAGCTTGTTGCGCTGCAAGGCATGGATCGCGGTGGCGGCGCGCATGGCACCGGTGGCACCCAGTGGGTGGCCAAGTGCAATGGCGCCGCCCATGGGGTTGACCTTGGAAGCGTCGAGCCCCAGGGTGTTGATCACCGCGAGCGATTGCGCTGCGAATGCTTCGTTGAGTTCAAACCAGTCAATATCGTCAAGCTTCAGCCCGGCGCTGCGCAAGGCGGCGGGGATGGCTTCGATCGGGCCGATGCCCATGATTTGCGGAGGCACGCCCCGAGCCGCAAAGCTGACAAAGCGCGCCAGTGGCTTGAGCCCGAATTGCCGGACCGCTTTTTCACTGGCCAAAATCAGTGCCCCCGCCCCGTCCGAAGTTTGCGAACTGTTGCCCGCCGTGACCGAACCGCGTGCCGAAAAAACGGCCCTGAGTTTGGCCAGGCCTTCGAGCGTGGTCTCCGGCCGTGGCCCTTCGTCCAGGCTCACGGTGCGGCGCTTCTCAACTACCTCGCCAGTTTCCAGATTGGCGTTGCGATCGACCACATCTACGGGCGTGATTTCGGCGGCAAAGTCACCGCGCTGCTGGGCGGCAATGGCGCGCCGGTGCGACTCCACCGCAAACGCATCCTGCGCCTCGCGGCTCACCTTCCACTGATTGGCAACTTTCTCGGCGGTCAGGCCCATGCCGTAGGCGATGCCCACGTTCTCGTCGTTTTGGAATATCGTGGGCGAGAGCGAAGGCGCGTTGCCCATCATCGGCACCATGCTCATGCTCTCCACGCCCGCAGCAATCATCACGTCGGCCTCGCCCACACGGATGCGATCCGCCGCCATTTGCACCGCCGACAGGCCCGAGGCGCAGAAGCGGTTGACCGTGATGCCGCCAACGCTGGTGGGCAACCCCGCCAGCACGGCACCGACGCGCGCGACGTTCATGCCCTGCTGGCCTTCGGGGATGGCGCAACCGCAGATCAGGTCTTCAATCGCATTGGGATCCAATCCGGGTGCCTGCGCCAGTGCGGCCTGCAAGGCGCGCACCAGCAAATCATCCGGGCGCGTATTGCGGAAATAGCCGCGATGCGAGCGACCAATGGGAGTGCGGGTGGCCGCAACAATGTAGGCTTCTTGAATTTGTTTCATGACATCTCTTTGCGGGTGATCAGTTTCTGACCGGCTTGCCGGTGGACATCATTCCCATGATGCGTTCCTGGGTCTTGGGGTGGGTGAGCAAGGCGCAGAACGCCTTGCGCTCCAGGGTCATCAGATACTCTTCGCTCACCAGCGTCCCCGCGTCCACGTCGCCGCCGCAGACCACGTTGGCAATCAGGCTGGCGATGTGGAAATCGTGCGCGCTGATGAAACCGCCGTCGCGCATGTTGACCAACGAGCCCTTGATGGTGGCCAGGCCGCTGCGTCCGGCCACGGCAAATTGACGCTTGTGCGGCGCGCGGTAGCCCGACGCAAACATGGCCTTGGCCTCGTTAATCGCCACAAACAGGAGCTCGTCCTTGTGCGGCACGATCAGGTCGCTCTCCAGCAGGTAGCCGAGCTTGCGCGACTCCAGTGCACTGGTGCCGACCTTGGCCATGGCTGCCGCCGTGAAACCTTCGGTGAGAAATGGCAGCAGGTCCTTGCCGGTAGAACTGGCCGCGTTTTCTGCGGCGCGGCGGGCAATATAGGTCAGGCCACCGGCACCGGGCACCAGCCCAACGCCAACTTCAACCAGCCCGATGTAACTCTCCATGGCGGCCACGCGCTTGCTCGAATACACCGCCAACTCGCAGCCGCCGCCCAACGCCAGGCCGCGCACCGCCGACACCACGGGCAGGTCGGAATAGCGCAGGCTCAGCATCAGTTGCTGCATTTGCGCTTCGGCCGCTCCAATGGCGTCTGCGCCGCCTGTCATGAAAGCGGGCAGCATGGACTGCAAATCGGCACCGGCAGAAAACATCTCGTCGGGCGACCAGATCACCAAGCCCTTGAAGTCCTTGGACGCCATTGCGTGCCCTTGCGCCAAGCCTTGCAGGGCACCCGGGCCGAGGGCGTGCATCTTGGTCTTGATACTGGCGATAACCACCTCTTCGTCGAGCGTCCACAGCCGGATGGAATCGTCCTCCAGCAAAGTCCTTCCAGCCTTGGTTGCGCTGGGCGCATTGGCACCCAGAACGCTTTCCGGAAAGTGCTGGCGCGCGTAGACCGGCAGGCTGCGTGGCGGAACAAACGCGCCGGTGGTGGGGTTCCACGAACCTTGCGGCGTATGCACGCCACCCGCATCGGCCACCGGGCCCTTGAACACCCAGTCCGGCAGCGGCGCTTTGCACAAGGCCTTGCCCGCGTCGATGTCTTCTTTCACCATGTGGGCCACTTCCAGCCAACCGGCCTCTTGCCACAACTCGAAGGGGCCTTGCTTCATGCCAAAGCCCCAGCGCATGCAAAAGTCCAGGTCGCGTGCGTTGTCGGCAATTGACGCCAAATGCACCGCTGCGTAGTGGAAGGCGTTACGCAAAATGGCCCACAAAAACTGACCTTGCGCGCCTTCACTGGCACGCAGCAGTTTGAGCCTTTCGGCCGCAGGCTTTTTGAGCATGCGCGCATAGACCTCGTCGGCCTTTTGACCTGCTGGCACATAGTCTTTGCTGGCCAGATCGAAGCGCAAAACGTCGCGCCCGACCTTCTTGAAGAAACCGGCCTTGGTCTTTTGTCCCAGGTGGCCCATTTCGAGCAGCGTCTTGAGCACTTCGGGCGTGGCAAAACTCTCAAAGAACGGATCGGTCTCCAGGCTCAAGGTATCCTGCAGCGTCTTGATCACGTGCGCCATGGTGTCAAGCCCCACCACGTCGGCGGTGCGAAACGTGCCCGAGCTGGCGCGCCCTAATTTCTTGCCGGTAAGGTCGTCCACCACATCAAAACTCAGGCCGTAGTTGGCGACCTCTTTCATGGTGGCCAGCATGCCGGCAATGCCGACCCGGTTGGCGATGAAGTTGGGCGAATCCTTGGCACGCACCACGCTCTTGCCCAGGTTGCTGGTGACAAAGGCCTCCAGGTCATCAAGGATTTGCGCGTTGGTGGTGGGCGTGTTGATCAACTCCACCAGCGCCATGTAACGCGGCGGATTGAAGAAATGGATGCCACAAAAACGTGGCTTGATTTCCTCGGGCAGCGCTTCGCTGAGCTTGCCGATGGACAGGCCCGAGGTGTTGCTTGCCACAATGGCATGCGGCGCGACAAAGGGCGCAATCTTCTTGTACAGGTCGAGCTTCCAGTCCATGCGCTCGGCGATGGCCTCGATGATCAGGTCGCAGTCTTTGAGTTGCTCCAGATGCTCTTCGTAGTTGGCCTGGCCAATCAACGCCGCATCCTCGGCCACCCCCAACGGGGAGGGCTTGAGCTTTTTGAGCCCTTCGACCGCGCGCGTCACGATGCCGTTTTTGGGACCCTCTTTGGCCGCCAGATCAAACAGCACCACCGGCACCTTGACGTTGACCAGATGGGCCGCGATCTGCGCGCCCATCACACCGGCGCCCAGCACCGCCACTTTTCGAACATTGAATCGACTCACAAACTACTCCTGAACAGACGCCGCTACCTGAGGGCAACGGCGTCCAATAAAACCATTACTCAGCACGCAGCCACACTTGGGTACGGTAGAAAAATCCGATGTAGCCACGCATTTCAAGCTTCTTGCCACCATCCACCGGCTTGAGGCGTGCCTTGTAAATCTTGCCGTTGTTCGGATCAAGCACTTCCCCGCCGGTCCACAGCGCCTTGTCATCGGCATCCTGGCGCACGTTGCGCAAGAAGGCCATGCCCAGCACCAACTTGTCCTTGCGGTCATCAGTGCACAGGTCGCACTTGGCATCCTGCTTGGCCGGGTCAAACACTTTCTCTACAACGCCAGTGAGCACGCCCCCACTCTCGCTGATGCGCACCAGCGACTTCTCGGTCTTGCCATCGTCATCGATGGTTTTCCACAGTCCTACCGGTGTCATCTGTGCCATGGCAGAAAACGAAGCCACGCAGACAGCGGCAGCAATCACAGAACGAATCATCATGTTCTCCTCTTTATTGAAATTGAGTTTTGTCAACTCGGGTTACGCGAATACTGCGTCGGTATCCATCAGTACTTTGGCTCCAGAGCGCGCAGTACGCATCAATGTAGCCGTTTCCGGGAACAATTTGGCAAAGTAAAAGCGTGCCGTTTGCAGTTTGGCCACATAAAAGCTGTCGGTATTGCCTGCAGCAATCTCACGCAACGCAACCTGCGCCATGCGCGCCCAGAAGTAGCCAAAGACCAGATGACCGGCCACGCGCAGGTAGTCAACCGCCGCCGCGCCGACCTCATCGGGATTTTGGAAACCCTTGAAGCCGATTTCGGTAGTGAACTTGGTCATTTGCTCGCCTAGAACCGCAATCGGCGTGATGAATTCGGACATCTTTTCGTTGACGCCTTCTTCCTCGACCAACCGGGCAATGAGCTTGCCAAACTTGCGCAGCGTCGCGCCGTTGTTGCCCAGAATCTTGCGCCCCAGCAGGTCCAGCGACTGGATGGTGTTGGTTCCCTCGTAGATCATGTTGATGCGGGCGTCGCGGACAAACTGTTCCATGCCCCACTCCTTGATGTAGCCGTGGCCACCAAACACCTGCATGCAGCCCGAGGTGGCAATCCAGCCGTTGTCGGTGATGAAGGCCTTGACGATGGGCGTGAGCATGGCCAGCATTTCACCGGCGTCCTTGCGCGTCTTTTCGTCGGGGTGGTAGTGCTCCTTTTCCAGCAGCATCGAGCAGTAACTCATCAACGCCCGGCCACCCTCGGCGTAGGCCTTGGCTGTGAGCAGCATCCTGCGAACGTCGGGGTGCACGATGATTGGGTCGGCCGGCTTGTCCTTGGCCTTGGCACCGCTGAGTGAGCGCATCTGGATGCGGTCTTTGGCGTAGGCCAAAGCGTTCTGGTACGCCACCTCCGTCAGGCCAAGCGACTGGTTGCCCACGCCCAGGCGGGCGGCGTTCATCATCACGAACATGCCCTGCATGCCCTTGTTGGGCTGGCCCACCAAAGTGCCCACCGCGTCCTCCAACACCATCTGGGCGGTTGCGCTGCCCTTGATCCCCATTTTGTGTTCCAGCCCACCGCAGTAAATGCCGTTACGCGCACCCAACGAGCCATCCTTGTTGACCATGAACTTGGGCACGATGAACAGGCTCACGCCCTTGATTCCGGGCGGTGCGTCGGGCAGACGGGCCAGTACCAGGTGGATGATGTTGTCGGTCATGTCGTGTTCACCGGCGCTGATGAAGATCTTGTTGCCGGTAATCTTGTAGGTGCCATCCAACTGGGGTTCGGCTTTGGTGCGCATCAGGCCCAGATCGGTTCCGCAATGGGGTTCGGTCAGGCACATGGTTCCGGTCCACTCGCCGCTGGTCATCTTGGGCAGGTAGGTGAGCTTTTGCTCGTCGGTTCCGTGCGACGCCAGCGCAGCGTAGGCGCCGTGCGTCAGTCCAGGGTACATCGTCCACGACTGGTTCGCGCTGTTAAGCATCTCGTAGAACAATTGATTTACCACCAGCGGCAGGCCCTGACCGCCAAACTCCGTGTCGCACGCCAATGCGGCCCAGCCGCCCTCGACGTATTTTTTATACGCCTCTTTGAAGCCTTTGGGCGTGGTCACGGCGTGCGACGCTTGATCAATCTGGCAACCCTCGCCATCTCCGCTGACGTTGAACGGGAACGTTACCTCGGTAGCGAACTTGCCACCCTCTTCCAGGACGGCATTGATGGTGTCGGCATCGAGTTCGGCGTGCTTGGGGATGTGCTTGAAGTCTTCCATGACGTGGAGCACTTCGTGCAGCACAAATTGCATGTCGCGCAGAGGGGGGGTATAGGTGGGCATGCGGGTTAACTCCTTGGGAAATAGTTGTTGGGGATAATTCGTCGGTCAGGACGACGCGGGTTGCGCGCCAAAGCGCGCGAGAATGCTTTCCAGGCCCTGATTGGCGCGCTCAATCGAACCGGGGTTCTTGAGAAATCTCGCTTCGTAATGCAGGGCCAGGATCAGGCCATGGATTTCAAAAGCCACCTGGTGTGCGTCAGCTTCCGCGCGCAAGTGTCCGCACTGCTTGGCCAACTCCACGGCGCGATCCAGCGCTGCAAGCCAGGTTTGCACCGAACTGGCCAGTGCATCGCGCACCGGCCCGGGGCGGTCGTCAAACTCAGCCGCGCCGCTGATGAAAATGCAGCCCGACTGGATTTCAACCGCCACGCGCTTCATCCAGTTATCGAACAGGGCCTTGACCCGTGGCAAACCCCGGGGTTGGGACAGGGCGGGATAGAAGACCTCTTGCTCAAAGCGGGCGAAGTATTCGCGAATCACCGAAATTTGCAGTTCTTCGCGCGAGCCGAAGTGGGCAAACACGCCCGATTTGCTCATCTGCGTGACTTCAGCCAGCACCCCGATGCTCAAACCCTCCAGACCAATCTGGGTGGCCAGCCCCAGCGCGGCATCCACGATCGCATGCTTGGTTTGCTGACCTTTTTGCAATGCGCGACCACTCGACCGCGCGCCAAGCGCGGCCTTGACGAGAGCAACGGCTGGCGTTGACGGTGCTGACTGAATTTTGGAACGTGGTGTTGGCATGGCTGGAAAATAGAACGATCGTGCTATTTTGCAGCAATTATGCCGACAGCCTCCAAAACCCTACGGCTCTAGAGGCGATTTTCTAACGGGTGCTGGGGTTTACCCGAGTAACAGCGCCAGGCTGTCGTTCAGATTTTCAGAAGGCGGGCGCTTGAAGCCCGAACGCACGAAGCGCTGCAGCCGCCCCACGACAAACGCCGCCAGCACTGCCGCGCGGACCTGTGCGCTCAGGGTAGGCGTGTCCGAGTTCAGGACGTTGGACGCGTCGCGCAGGCACTGTTTCAAGCTGGCTTCGACCTTGTCAAAAAACTGGTTCATGCGCTGTTGCAGGCGTTCGTTTTCAAAAACCAGTGCATCTCCCACCATCACACGGGCCATGCCGGGATTTTTCTCGGCAAATTGCATCAGCATCACCACAACCTTGGCAGCCTGGCGCGGGCCCACGTCGGGCGAACCTGCGGATGCGGCCTGCTCATGTTCGACGATCTGGTTGATCAGGGAAAAGACGGTCTGCTCAATGAACTCGATCAGCCCCTCAAACATCTGGGCCTTGCTGGCGAAATGCCGGTACAGGGCCGCTTCGCTGACTTGCAGGCGCGCGGCCAACGCGGCGGTGGTGATGCGCTCGGCACCTGGCTTTTCCAGCATGCTGGCCAGGGTTTGCAAAATTTGCACCCGGCGCTCACCAGGTTTGGGACGCTTGCGCACCGCAGCGCGTGCGGTCTGCTCATCGATTTCCTGGTTTGTCTCTTGGTTATCGTTGGTCATGGGGTCTGGTCTCGCCTGTCCTCAATGGGATCGGATCATGGTACCAAAAGCCTGATCCGTCAAAATCTCCAGCAGCAAGACATGTGGCACCCGGCCATCGATGATGTGCACGGTATTGACGCCGCTTTTGGCCGCTTCCAGCGCCCCTGCGATCTTGGGCAGCATGCCCCCGGAGATGGTGCCGTCGGCAAACAACTCATCAATGCGGCGCGCGGTCAGGTCGGTCAGCAGTTGGCCGGACTTGTCGAGCACGCCGCTGATGTTGGTGAGCATCATCAGCTTTTCGGCCTTGAGCACGGTGGCCAGTTTGGCTGCCACCACGTCGGCATTGATGTTGTAGCTTTCGTTGTTGTCGCCAAAGCCAATCGGGCTGATCACCGGAATAAAGGCGTCGTCCTGTAGCGCCTTGACGACGCTGGGGTCGATGCTGACGATGTCGCCCACCTGGCCCACGTCGTGCTCGATCGAGGGATCGGCGTGGTCCATCATCTTGAGCTTTTGCGCGCGGATCATTCCGCCATCGCGCCCGGTCAAACCCACCGCCTTGCCGCCGGCCTGGTTGATCAGGCCCACGATGTCCTGCTGGACTTCGCCGCCAAGCACCCACTCGACCACTTCCATCGTCTCCGCGTCGGTGACGCGCATGCCTTGAATAAACTCGCCGGTCTTGCCCAGCCGCTTGAGCGCACTCTCGATTTGCGGCCCGCCGCCGTGCACCACCACCGGATTGATACCCACCAGTTTGAGCAGCACCACGTCCTCGGCAAAGTCGGCCTGCAGGCCGGGGTCGGTCATGGCATTGCCGCCGTACTTGATGACCATGGTCTTGCCATGGAATTTGCGGATATAGGGTAGCGCCTGGGCGAGTATCTCGGCCTTGTCGCGCGGAGCGATGGCGGCGGCAGGAGGTGTGGAGGCGGTCATGGTGCAGCAACTCGCAATTCAAGTGACTGCATTGTGCCGCATCCGACAGCCCGTGGCGGGAGCATGCTGGCTAAATGGTCGAAGAAACGTAGCCCTGAACACATTGCCGCAGAACGGCCTTGATAGCATCCACGTCGGATTGCACGACTGCACGCTGCAGTGCATCCAGGCGCGGCTGCAAGGCGGCCCAGTCCAAACCCTCCTCGCGCGCCTTCATGATGCGCGGATGCACGGTGGGGATCGGGTTATCCCCCAGCAACAACTCTTCGTACAGTTTTTCGCCCGGGCGCAATCCGGTGATGACAATCTCAATATCGCCCGCTGGGTGATCCGCGCTGCGCAGTTGCAGGCCCGAGAGTTCGACCATACGGCGCGCCAGATCCAGAATCTTGACGGGTTCTCCCATGTCCAGCACAAACACCTCACCGCCGCCGGCCATGGCGGCTGCCTGCAGCACCAACTGTGCGGCTTCGGAAATGGTCATGAAATACCGCGTCACTTCCGGATGCGTAACGGTGAGCGGCCCGCCCGAGGCAATTTGCTGGCGGAACAGGGGCACGACGCTGCCGCTGGAATCGAGCACATTGCCAAACCGCACCATGCTAAAGCACGTTGTGCCAGCCTGCGCAGCATCAGTCGCCAGTGCCTGCAGCACCAACTCGGCCATGCGCTTGCTCGCCCCCATGACGTTGGTGGGACGCACAGCCTTGTCGGTTGACACCAGCACAAAGTTCGATACACCACTGGCCAAGGCGGCACGCGCCGTGTGCAGGGTGCCAAAGACATTGTTGAAGATGCCCTGCGCCGGGTTGGACTCCACCAGGGGAACATGCTTGTAGGCGGCCGCGTGGTACACGGTGTGCGGCTTGTACCCATGGCAAATTTCTGCCAGCCGGGTCGCGTCGGTTACGCTGCCCAGCAGGGGAACAAGCTCCAACTCCGGCGACCTGGAAGCCGCCAACGCGAGCAACTCCTGGTGAATGGTGTAGAGACCAAACTCACTGTGGTCAAGCAGCAGCAATTGTCTTGGGCGCTCTTGCACGATCTGGCGGCACAACTCGCTGCCTATGCTCCCGGCAGCGCCGGTCACCAGTACCGACTTGCCAACCAGATTGCGTGCCAGCAAGTCCCGGTTGGGTGGCACCGGGTCGCGCCCGAGCAAATCTTCAATATCGAGTTCCTGAAAGTCTTGCGTTGTGACACGTCCGCTGGCCAGATCGGCCCAATCTGGAAGGGTGCGGATATGCACGGGGATGGACCGAAGACTTTCGATGATCTCCTTGCGTCGCGCCCGCGATGCGCTGGGCAAGGCCAGCAAAATGTCGGTCACCAGCCCCCGGTTGACCAGATCAGGAATGCTCTGCGGCGCAAACACCGGCACGCCGTTGATGCTGCGCCCCACCTTGAAGGCATCATCGTCAACAAAGCCCACCAGCTCGAACTGGCCCGATACGGCAAGTGCCGACGCGGTCTGCACACCCGCCGTGCCGGCACCAAAGATGAGAAAACTGCCGCTGGGCAGCGCGCCGCTTAGTGCCAACCCGGCAAGCCAGAACCTGGCAAATGCGCGACTGGCGCCTACCAACAGGAAGAAAATCAGCGGCTGCAAGATGCCCAGGCTGCGCGGCACATCCGGCCAGCGCTGCGTGAACAAAATGACCGACAGAACGGCACCGTATACCGCAACCGCCTTGGCCGTGGCGGTCAGCGCCGCCTGGCCGGTATAGCGGAAAATGGCCCGGTACAGTCCGAAACGGACAAATACCGGGATGAAGAGTACCGGTGCGATGAGGTAAACATACCACTGTTCGGCAATCGGCCAGTGGGGGGTATCCAAGCGCAGCGTATAGGCCAGCCAAGTCGACAGTAGCGCCAGAAAGACATCTGACGCAACCACGACAAGGCGCTTTGCCGCGCGCGGCAAAGCCAGTACCCGGCTTTGCATCTAGGACTTCAGAGGAATATCAAGCCTTGATGGCGAAAGACTCTTTGGGTTGCCCTTGCGCGACCAGCGCTGCCAACCAGCGCGGGGTCAGTCCACGCCCACTCCAGGTTTCGCCGTTGGGGCCATGAAACTTGGCTGCCACCATGCCAACTGCCTTCTTCTTGCCAGATGCCTTCTTGCCAGCGGCTTTGCCCTTGGTTGCAACACGGGGACGGCCCTTGCCACGGCCTGCCGATGCACCTTGCAAATCCTTCACCGTAATGCCGAAAGCCTGCATTTTTGCCAATATCTCGCGCACGGTGGAATCGAACTCACGCGCCTTGATATCTGACGCCTGCTTCTGCAGCTTTTCAATCTGGGTTTGAAGATCAATCAAATTACTCATGCAACACCTTATAAAAAATTAGAAATTGAATGCAATGCTTGCCTGACTCCAACGGAAATAGTCAGTGGGCAACATTATCTCTCCGAATCACCTTGATGAAGGTAAGAAATAGTATTTGAAAATCAAATAAAAGCGATTGCCGACGCATGTATTCCAAATCCAGTGCCACCTTTTGCGGAATAGGTAATTCGTCCCGGCCATTGATTTGGGCCCAGCCCGTCAAACCGGGAACCAAGGCATGCACCCCGTGCCGCGTCCGCAATTCGACCAAGTCGTCCTGATTGAACAAGGCAGGTCGCGGCCCGACAAAACTCATATCCCCCTTGAAAATGCTCCACAGTTGGGGCAGCTCGTCCAAACTCGACTTGCGCAGGACCCCCCCCACCGCAGTGAGGTAGCTGTCCGGATTTTCCAGCAGGTGGGTCGCCACCACCGGAGTTTGGGCCAACATGGTGCGAAATTTCGGCATTTTGAAAATGCGGTTGTTTTGACCCACCCGATCGGCCCAGAAAAGCACCGGGCCGACAGAAGTCAGTTTCACCGCCAGCGCAACGAGCAACAGCGGCAATGCCAGCAGCACAGCGGCAGCAACGCAGAAGATCAAATCAAGTAAGCGTTTCATTTTCAATTCGTTTGCAGCGGTGTTTCATCCAAGCTTTTGATAAGCGCGCCCTGCTGCGACCAACGCCTCTCTGGCAGTCAGTGGCGCGATCCAATCCAGGGCTTGCCGGATGTGGCTGCTGTCAATCTGCAGCGAACATAACAAACGGTTGACGGGTTCGGTCTTTCCAAGCACCCGTGCCAAAACCCTCAGCACCGGCAGGGGCAAGGAAAAGAGACGGTCTGGCTGCCCCATCCCCTGCGCCACGCACGACAGTACCTGGGCGGTAGACAGGGCTTGGCCGTCAGTGACCAAGAACGTCTCGCCAACTGCGCGGGGATGCACAGCGCATTCCAGCAGTGCGCTGCAGAGATTTTCTACGGCAACAAAGTCACGCAGATTGCCAACCGCAGCAAATGGCAGTGGATAACCACTGCGCACGAAGCGCAGCAACTGCGCAAAACTGCCCGTCGCCTTGGCACCATACACCAAAGGCGGGCGCACCACGACGATATCCATCGATGTATCTGCCGCAAGCCCCCTTAGTACCTGCTCACACTCCAGTTTTGACGCCGTGTAGGCATCGTGGGGCTGAACTGACGATGCTTCACTCAATACCTGTCCAGATTGGGTACAAACACCGTGGACTCCGGCCGAGCTGACATACACCAACCTTTTTACTTGGGCATGCAAAGCCGCTTGCACAACGCATTTTGTTATCTCGACATTGCGGTGGGCATATGTCTGCAGGTGATCTTGCTCCTTTTCTTTCCCGAGATGCGCCGCCGCTGCGAGATGAATCAGAACATCATGTCCTGCAAACGCCTGCGCCAATTTCATGGCGTCCGAATAATCGGGCATTACCTGATTTTCAATCCCGGAAGAAAATGCAACCGGACGGCGAGTAATAGCGCGCGCGCTCCAACCGCGCCGCACCGCGCTGAGACACAGTGCTTGCCCAATGAAACCATTTGCGCCGGTTATCACCAACTTCATCGCCAGTTTCCTAGTAAATACCCATGGCTGTGATTATTTTCTTGTTGGCCACCTTCACATCGAAGCGCAAGGCAGCCATTTGCCTGCTAGCCGCTCCCATGGTCACAATCAACTCCGGATGCGCGATAAAGCGCTCCATTGCCTCGGCTAAAGCCAGGGAATCCCTGGGCGCAACCAGGTAACCATTTACTCCATCCAACACTGTATCGCGGCATCCTGGCACATCTGTTGTTATGACGGGCCGTCCCAAAGCCATTGCTTCCTGGGTACTGCGCGGCATCCCTTCGCGATACGACGGAAGCACAAACACGCTGGCCTGCTCCAACCACGGCTTGACCTCCACGTGCCCCGGCCATTCCAGAAACCCTTCGTCAACCCAGGATTGCACTTCAGCACCAGACAGCGCCCCGGGATTGGAGTCCAACCCGCCCAACAGCAAAAACCGAACCGCCGGATGCAATTTCTTGATGCGTCGCGCCGCAGCGGCATACTCACGCACCCCCTTCTCCACCAGCAGTCTTGCCGCCAGTACGAAAGTCACCGGACTGCGTACGCTGGATTCGCAACTCCAGTAGGCCAAGTCCACGCCAATGCCATCGATGATTTCCACCTTGTCAGCGCTGACCAGTCGTCCATCGATCAAAGCGGAGAAGTCGTCCTTGTTCAGTACCATCACACGATGCGCCAGCGTCAGCGCCAAACGAAACAGCAGCGCAACCATGTGTTGCAGGATTCGCCTTTGCGCATTGCCCGCATCGCTGCGTGGCGTAAACGCATAGCCCAACCCCTCGATCAAGGCCACGCGGTGCGGTATGCCCGCCAGCCAGCCGGCAATCGTGCCCAGGATCACCGGCTTGGTGGAATAACACAGAAGCGCTTGCGGCCGAATTCTGCGCAGCGCAACCGCGAGCGCGAGTACGCTGGCACTGTCCGCCAGGGGATTGGTTCCGGTTCTATCGAGTCGGTAATCGACGGCAAGCGCGCCAAGCGCCTGCACCTTGGCGCGCGAGTCGGCGTCAAAATCGGGCGCCAAGGTCACCACCTGCAACCCTTGTGTAACCAGTTCCTTGATGAGTTCCCCGCGAAAGTTCGCCAGCGAAAAAGCTTGGTGCGCGACGATGGCGATCACCTGGGGTTCAGAACGACTCATGGCAGTGCCCCGCGAACAAGTCGTGGGCTGCAGGGCTGCCTATGAACCATGTGACCTCACGCGCGCCTTGGCGATCAGACAGTCGGACCATAGCGGCCGAGTCCCCATCAGAGCCCTCAACCAATGGCCAGCGATAGTTCCCGCCCGGCTCACCGGACACGCAATCACTTCTGTCACCTCCAGACCACCATCCCACAAGGTCTTTTGCAGGGTGTAGGGCGAGTACCAAACGCGGTGGTCGGTGTTGATGCGCTCCACACCGACCAGAGCTGCAAGACCATTACGCAAAGCCAGGGCATTGGGCACCGAGATAACAAACTCTGCGTGCGCAAAGGCACCTGCCAAACGTTGGAGAAACGCTGCTGCGTCCGCAAGATGTTCGATCACATCGGGAACCATGACCAGATCGACAGTACGCGCACTCAACGCCGCCAGCGCGCTATCGTCCATCACATCAAGCACACGCACATCGTCAAACCCCAAGCTTGTTGCCAGAGTCACAGCCTCTTCGTTCACGTCGACACCGCAGCACGATTTGGCAACACCACACAGTTGCATATGCAACCATGTCCCAGCCCTTACCCGATCTGCGATCAACGGCACATGGTCTGCGAACCCGACGTGCAAGACATGTCGCCCCGCAGCGCATTGAACCAGGACTTCGGAACGGGAAATGCTCTGGGCGATAATTTGGGGGGCATAGGCGAAGTCGGCGTCGAATGCGCTGCCGTCCAGATACCGAGTAAGGTCCACCATTGGGCAATTATCATCTACCAACCAAAGGTCCGCGGCGCGTACTCTTACTCACCGAAGGGGGCCCTATGGGCGGTGTCGCAACCATGGTTCGAACGCTCGCATCCGCCTTGGCCCGCCATGGCATTGCCGTCCAGGAACTCAACGTCAGGAACAGCAGCCTGCAGGAACTTCGCTTGGCCGCTCGGCGGTGTGACGGCATCATTGCAAGCAACAACTTTCTGCCGGCCTACATGGGTGCTGTGCTGCGCGCCCTCTGGCATCGGCCACTGATCGTCTGGGTACATGGCCCGTTAACGCAAGTGCTTGAACACGGTGGTGCATCCCGCGTGAAAAAGGCGTTGCTTCACCTGGCCTACCGGCCTGTGGATCGTTTTGTATTTGTGTCGGAAACCGTCAAGCAGTCTTTCCTGGCGTTTGCCAACCGCTACGTTTCCGCACAAGAAGGGGCCGTTATTCACAACGCCGTCCCCACCCCCGGGGTCGAAGTGCGAACACCAACCCAGACAGAACACGTGCGCTTGGTCTACGTCGGAAGACTTTCCTCTGAAAAGAATCCCCTGTTGCTGATTACGGCACTTCGGCTGTTACCGCCATCGTTCATGCTCACCATGGTTGGCGCAGGTCCCCTGGAGCAAAACATCCGCACGGCGGCAAGCGACTTGCTGGCCTCAGGGCGATTGCGCATGGTAGGGCAGCAGCCCTGGACGAGCACGATGTACCGCGAGTTTGATCTAACCGTGCTGAGTTCCTGCTACGAAGGTTGCCCCATGGTGACCTTGGAGTCCTTGTCGGTGGGCGTTCCCTGTGTGGGCGTACCGATACCGGCGTTAAGGGAACTGCTTGGCGAGAACGCGCCCTATTTGCTTGCGGCTGATCACTCCGCCCAGGCGCTGGCGCAAACCCTGCTTGCCGTGGCAGCCATGCCCAGGGAGAAAGTCCAAACCGACCTGGTACGTGTTTCGGAGAAGTTCTCGCTATCGACCTTCTCCAGGCAATGGTTGGAACTGCTCGCAGCATGCTAGTTCACTTCGTTCACCAAGGCACGGCCTACCTGCCAGAGTTGGATGCCTACGCCCGTCACCTCCAGCGACTGGGTTGGGCAAGCCTGGTCCACACTAATGTGGCGACCATTCCAAAAGCTGCACGGGTTATATGGTGGATGTGTGGGCGCGTGACTGCGCCGATGCAGGCAAAGTTTCCCGACGCGTTCCACGTTCATGAATACGCTTCGGCATCGGTCCCTCCGTTCGCATGGGCCAAGGACGTCGCCAAACGCTGGGCCCAGGCCACACCCCATCACCGGGTATTTCAAAGTCCCTGGGTCAGGGAACGACTCTGTTTTGCTGACGCATGTCCGTTTGACTACCGCGACATGGGCGTGCCAGACGATTTTTTTTCTCCGGGAGAACCCCATGCCACAAAGGAGTTTGACTTTGTCTACGCCGGTGACATGACGCGACTCACGGCCTTGGAGCACGCACTCGATGCCATTGAGGCGAGTGGCAAGTCACTGCTGCTGATCGGACAGGTACCGGCATCCTTGCAGACGCGTCTGCGAACGGGGCAGATGGTCACTACGGGCCGCATTCCCCAAAGCCAGGTTCCGGCACAACTGACACGCGCCAGGGTCGGCCTGAACCTGGTTCCCGCCCGCCCGCCTTTTTCGGAGCAGACATCCACCAAGTTGCTGGAGTATTGCGCGCTTGGATTGCCGGTGGCTTCGATCGACTACGCCTGGGCACGACGCTTTGAGCAGCAGACCGGAGCGCATTTTTACTGGCTTCCCAAGTCCTCGCACAACGGGGATTGGCTACACGCACTGGGCATACCATTGGAACAATACCAGTTCGCAACCCCCGATGTACAGCACCTGCGATGGGGGCGTCAAGTGGAACCCATGTCGGTTTGGCGTCGCATAGAGGAGCACCGATGAGTGGTGCGAAATTGTCGGTTTCGGCCGGTCTGGGCGTCGGGATTGCCTTTGCGCTTCAAGGGCTGTTTGCGATTGCGCTGCTGCGATTCTTTCCCGCCCAGGAGGTTGGCGTTTTCTCAGCCGTCAGCCAGATCGCATTTTTCTGGATGACGCTGGCACTGGCACAGGCACCGCTGCATTGGATGGTGAACGCAAGCGGTGCGTCTGGACACTCGCTACGCCAGGCTGTCATCGAGGCGGCGCAGCGCTTTCTGCTGATTTTTCCAGTGATCGCACTGGCCCTGGTGTTTCTCGACCGCAGCAGCTATTGGGAAACCTTGTTGTGGGCCCTGATTCTGGGTGCGGGCCAAATCGGCTGGCAATGGGCCCAGTCTGCCCTGTTGCGCTACGGGACCGCGCAACACGTGTTTCTGAACCGTATTGTTCCCCCACTGATTGCCTTGCTGGGCTCCAGCGCGAGCGCTGCAATGCTCCACAAGTCCAGCAGCTTGGCACTGCTGCTGGCGGCTGCGGGTGGTTATTGGGTGGGTGCGCTGTGGCTTGTTCCCAGTCTGCTCAAGGCTGATTCGGTTGCAGTGCCTGAGGTTGCGCGACCCCAGGAAGACGACCGCAGCGTGGCACTGCGCTTTTGGCATACGTTCATGGATGCCTTGCCGATGCTGGTGCTTTTGCTGGTCTGGAAGGCATCGTATGGCGACGCAGATACCGGTTACCTGGGCGTATGCCTGCGCCTGCTCGGTTTTGCCCCCACGCTGGTATACACGGCATGGGCACAGGTCCAGCTTGCGCGCGGTCGCTCTGCGGCGGCGCAACCAATCCACGTCGCTCTCACGGGTATGCTGCTGGTGCTGGCGTTGGGCTGGGGCAGCGACGCCATGGCACGCTGGGGATGGATCCACGGCAGTTGGACAGCGCTGCGCTCCTACCTTGTCCCGATCATGCTATGGCAAGCGGCAGCCTGCGTTCTGGCCGCTACCAGCCATATGCCGTTTCACTCGTCCACGGCCTCCCACTTTTCCCGCATGGCCATCGCTTTCAACGTCGTGTTGACCTGCTTGATACTCCTGCCATGGACAGTAGGTGCCCATTGGAGCGCCGAGTTGCATCTATGGATCATTGCCGTTTACGCCGCGCTTGCTCTGTGTGGCATGGGCGCAATCAACTACCGGAACTTGCAGCGCAGCAACAACGCATAGGCTGCGCGCCTGCAACCATCCCAAGCTCCCTATTTCGGCAAGTCTTCGGCGGTGAGATCAAACGCCTTGGGGCAATGGCCCAGGTCGCGTTGCGCAGCGGTGCAGTCAAAAACCAGATCGGTATTCATGCGTGTGGCCATGCCAATCGAGCCATGCCGATACCTGGGAAGCAGCCGCAACAGTGAAACGGCAATCCTGAAACCGAGCAGCGGTATCGTCACAAACCGCACAGGCCTGTGGAGAGCGGCAAAAATCCTCGTCACCATGTTTTTATAGGTCAAGGTTTCGCCGCCAGCAATGTTGTAGGCACCGCAGGCGGCGGCGCTGGGCTGCAGCACGGCTAGCGCGGCCAGCGCCACATCGTTTGCGTGGATCGGCTGGCGCAAGCCTTGTGCCGCCCCCAACAAAGGAAACCAGCCAAATCGCCGGATGAACCGCGCAATTTCTGAAACATTTTTGTCCACGCCCAACCCGTATACCAAGGTCGGGCGCAGTACCACCCATTCCACGCCGCGCTCGACTGCCCAATCACGCAATCGATCCTCGCCTTCTGCCAACTCCTGTGCGACCCGATGCTCGGACGGATCGGGAGAACCCTGCCCCGCCTGTTTGGTGAAACGACTTGTGGACGAAAGGGCAACAATGCGGCGCGCACCGTAGGACGCAAGCAGGTCAAAATGCTCGGGCAGGGTCCAGATCGGTGCCAGATAGATCCATTGGTTTATCTGCTCAGGCTGACCAGACTCCAGGGGACGCTGCTGCAAGGTTCGCCAGCGGATTCCCGTTGGTGGTGCGGTTTGGCGCTCGGTTCTGGAAAATGCAATGGCCGGTTGTCCCGCTTTGGACAGTTGGCGCAGCACACATCCACCAACCAGGCTGCTGGCACCCACGACTCCTAAGGGCGGCCTGTCATTCACTCCAGGCCTGCAAACGTGCAACGATGCGCTTGATCCAATAACCCGCAAACAGGGCGGAAAAACGCACCCATACTGCCGCCGCAACCAACCACATCAGAACGCCCGGGTACTGATGGCTGAAAAACTTGCGGTAGAAACGCACCATTCCCTTGTGCTTGTGCCATTCGACAAACAGAGGGCGGGCGCGACTGCTGTGCCCTTGGTAATGCAGCACCGGCGCATCCGGAACAAATACGATCCGCCAGCCCTTTTGCCGAAAGCGCATGCACCAGTCCAGGTCTTCACAATGCAGAAAATAGGCATCGTCCCAGAGTCCGACATCCGTCACCGCATCGCGCCGCACCAGCATCAGTGCGCCCGATATGGCTTCCACCTCGATGGGTTCACTCGGAAGCGGCTGCTTATGCAAATAGAAATCAAAGAACAGCTTGGGCCACCACGCACTCAAGCGGTTCAGACCAAACGCGCGTACAAAGGAGCGCCACGGGGTTGGCACCGCGCGCCTGCCGCCGCCTTGCTCGCTGCCGTCGGGATTGGTGAGCAACCCGCCCACCATGCCGATCGACGCATCGCTATCGAGCACCTGAACCAGGCGTCGCAACGAACCTGCTTCGACAATCGTATCCGGGTTGATGAATAAAAAATGGGGGCGCGTTGCGGCTTCAATGCCTTTGTTGCAGCCCGCTGCAAATCCCTGGTTTTCGGACAGGTAAATGACCTTGATTCGCGGCTCGGACTGAAACTGCGCAGCCAGTGCGGTCATGCTGGCGTCGGTCGAGTGGTTGTCCACCACGATCACTTCCTGGGCCTGCTGCAAGGCAACGGCGACGCATTCAAGCAGCAATTCACCTGCATTGTGGTTGACCACAATGACGGAGACCGGCTCCAGAAGTTCTGTCATAGAAGGCTGCACATTTGAGGGCAGTATGCTCAAACGCCGATCCAGTGTTCCCGATAGCGGCCACTCAAATATAAGCGTGCCACTTGCGGGCGAAAAAAAACCCTGCCGCTACAGGGATTGAATAACATGGTGGCCTGGGGCGGAATCGAACCACCGACACAAGGATTTTCAATCCTCTGCTCTACCGACTGAGCTACCGGGCCTGAGCGCGCAATTATATCAGCAACATTTGTCGCAACGATGCGGGTCATGTCAAATACTCGCTCGCTTGCCCCGCGTGAGGTCAACGCCGAGTTGCTTGAGCTTGCGGTACAAATGGGTGCGCTCCAGCCCCGTCTTTTCTGCCACCCGGGTCATGGAGCCGTTCTCTTTGGCCAGGTGGTATTCAAAATAGGCCTTCTCGAACTCATCGCGCGCTTCGCGCAAAGGCTTGTCCAACACGAAGTTCTGGTTTGCCTGGAGCGCACCATGCGGCGCTGCGGCTGCAACTGCGGCTGCGACCGGCGCGGAGCCACCCACACTCTCCTGCGAAACCACCATCGCAACCGGCTCAGGACCCGCCAGGGACTTGCGCAAGTTGCCACGCGCCAAGCCCTGCTCCACGGCCTTTAACAGTTTTTGCAGCGTGATGGGTTTCTCAAGGAAAGCCAAAGCGCCAATCTTGGTCGCTTCCACCGCAGTGTCGATGGTGGCATGCCCGCTCATCATGATAACGGGCATGGTCAGCGCCCCGGAAGCCGACCACTCCTTGAGCAGGGTCACGCCGTCGGTATCGGGCATCCAGATGTCGAGCAACACCAGATCGGGGCGGTCGCGCAGGCGCGCGGCGCGGGCTTGCGCAGCGTTTTCCGCCAGTTCAACGTTATGCCCTTCGTCGTTGAGTATTTCCCAGAGCAGATCACGAATCCCGTGCTCATCATCAACAACCAAAATGTTTGCCATGGTATGCGCTCGACCCCTCAGATGCTGTTGGGCTTGATCAAACTGTCTCACCCTGATAGACGGCTAATGATAACGATACTTGCGCCCCGACAACTTCGCCCCCTTCGGAGCGGTTTGCCAGGTCGATGCGGGTGCCGTGCTCGTCCGCGATTTTCTTCACAACTGCCAGTCCCAGCCCGGTTCCTTTGGGCTTGGTCGTGACATAAGGCTCAAACGCTCGCTTGAGAATGTTTTCGGAAAAACCTGTCCCGTTATCCAGCACGGTCAAGCGCACCCGGCCCTTGGCTTTTTGCCACTGGGTGCGCAGCACGACACTGCGCTGCGCACGTGCGCTGCCAGCGGCCGATTCGCTCGCATCCAGCGCATTCTGCAGGAGGTTGTGGACCACTTGCCTGAGTTGCTGCGCATCGCCCAGCACCTTGGGGCAAGGGCTTTCCAATTCCAGGTGCACGGGGACCCCCAGGTGCTCGCCTTCGTAAAGGTGGGCAATGTCCTGCACCAGCAGATTGAGGTCAACCGGCTTGAGTTCGGCAGCAGGCAATCGGGCGTAGTCGCGAAATTCGTTCACCAGCCGCTTCATGGCATCCACCTGGTCCACGATGGTCTTCACTGACTTGCTCAGGATGGCCTGGTCGGCCGCGGTCTGCTTGCCGGAGAGTTTGAGTTCCAACCGCTCAGCCGACAACTGAATGGGGGTGAGCGGGTTTTTGATTTCATGCGCCAGGCGGCGCGCCACCTCGCCCCAGGCCTGGGCGCGCTGGGCAGAGACGATTTCCGAGATATCGTCAAACACCAGAAGCCGCGCATCGCCCGGCAATTCGGCCCCACGCGCCACCAGCGTCAACGCCCGATCAAACGGACCCTGCATCTTTCCCGACTCGGCTCCCAACTCAAACGATTTCTGCCAGTGGTCGAGTCCATGCTCGGTGCGCTGGGACAAAAAGCTTGCAAACTGCTCCTGCACAGACCGCCCAAAATCCTCAAGACCTGCAACCTGTTCGATCGAAGTGCCCACGTGCGCGGTCAACGGTACCCTCAGAATCCGCGTGGCCCCTGGGTTGGACGAGCGGATTTCTCCTGCCGTTCCCAGCACAATCACTCCCGCCGTGAGATTGTCCAAAATCGTTTGCAGATTGGAACGTGCCGAGTCCACCTGCGCCATGCTTTGCTCTACCTCCCGGCGCGCATCGGCCAACTGCTCGGTCATGGAGGCAAATGCCCGCGTCAATCCATCGAGTTCGTCCTTGCCCTGCATCGCCAGTTTGGGCGTGAGGTCGCCTGCAGCCACCTGGCTCACGCCTTCTGCCAACAGCAGCAAGGGCCTGGCGATCTGATTGCCCAGGATGACCGCCAGCAACACCGCACCAAACACCGCAAGAAACAGGCTCAACGTGAGCGTTCCTATGTACATACGCTTGAGTCCGACACGTGCCAGCGCCCGCTCCTGGTACTCGCGGTTGGCTGCCTCAACCGCCAATGCGTTGGATACCAAATTGCTCGGCAGTGCCTTGGTAACAAAGAAAAACCGGTCTTCCGTTACCAGTTCAAACGTTGCACTGGGAATGGGGACCAACACTTTAACGCGGGCACCAATGGGTGCGCCCGGTACAGCCTCCTCAAGACCCTCAAACCACGACAGCGAGCGTTCCGTTCGGGCGCTGCGAAATTGCGCCGCCGTTGGTTTGTCAGGACTCAGGCGCAACCCCGATTGCGCCACGCTGCTGAGCAGCCGGCCGGGGGACGCCCACACGCTGACTTCTGCGGCACCGAGTTGGTCCAGTTGCTTGCCCAGCGCCAACCCCAGGCTGATGTCGGGACTTTCCGCGATTTGGCTTGCCGCTGAACGTGCCTTGGCAGCCAGTTCATTCGACAATGTATCCAGCGATGCACGGCCCAGGTTCAAGCCGGCTTCAAGCGCGCCCTCCACCTTGACATCAAACCAGGTTTCGATCGAGCGCGAAACGAACTGGTACGACACGATGTAGATCAGCAGCCCCGGCGCGAAGCCCACCAACGAAAAGATCACCGCCAGTTTCACCAGCAGGCGACTGCCAAACTTGCCCTGGCGCAAACGTATTCCCAGGCTGTAACCCACCCAGACAATGCCGCAAAACAGCAGCGCCGCGACCGCCACATTGATCGTGAACAGGGTGGCGTAATTGCGCTCATACAGATCGCGGTTATTGGTCGCCTCCAGCAGCAAATAGAGCAGGATCAACCCTACCAGCACCATCACCACGGCTCCGACTGCGATCGCCCAACGCAAGTGCCGAGAGCTGAACCGTGCTGCGGGCGCGACGACTTCAGGCGCTTGCGACATCATTTTTGGGGATCTGCAACAAGGGGCGCGTTAAGGGTCGCCGCAATATCCCAATCGGACTGCCCCACGGCACCAATCTGAAAGGGCCTGGGCAGTTGGCTCAGGTCCAGACGAAAGCGCAACTCCATGCGGTACTTGACGCTGCCATCCAAATCGGCAGCCTCGGCAATCTTCCAGCGGGACACCCGCTTGATCACCGCCAGTGCTTGTGCCAGGGTGTCAAAGCTCTGGTTGAGCGCCAAGCCCACGTCGCCTTCGCGCCCGGCCCCGGATGAGACATTGAGCCGCCAATGGCGCGTCAGCGGCTGGTAGGCCAGCCGCATGCGCCGCTCCACCGCAGCCACTTTCTTGTCGTACCAGTACCAGCGCTCGCGAAACACGTCGGCTTGCAGCACAAAATACAGCGGGATGCTCTTGAGTAGTGCCTCTTCCACGGCGGGCGGCAGTTCAAACAGCACCTGGGCCGAGACCTGGATGCCGTCATCCACCCGCTCTAGCTGAAGCTGCGAAATATCGGCCGTGCCCTGCGCATGCACCATGGCTGCAGCGAAGAACAGCAGCAAGACGCCACCCAACCGGGCCACGCTATGCCAGGTGTTTTTGCAGCAATGCGTAATAAAAGCCATCGTGATCACATAGGGGATTGTCCAAGACGCCAGCCGTTTTGAGGTCGTTTCGGGGCATTAAATGCCCTGGCGATGGCAGCAAAGCGGCATCGGTGTTGTGTGCAAGAAACGTTTGCATCTGCCCATCCCCTTCTGCCACAAAAATGGAACAGGTGCAGTAGAGCAGCCTTCCGCCCGGGCGCAGCAGAGCCCACAGGGTTTGCAGCATACGCCGTTGCAGGGCGGCAAGTTGCTCGATATCGGCTTCGCGGCGCAGCCAGCGCACGTCGGGGTGGCGCCGCACAATGCCAGATGCGGTACAGGGGGCGTCCAGCAGGATCGCGTCAAACGGCTCTCCGTCCCACCAATCCTGCGGTTTGGCCGCATCGGCCACCAACAATTGCGCCTTCAGTTGCATGCGTTGCAGGTTTTCAGCGATGCGTTCGCTGCGACGCGGGTCGATCTCTAGCGCGCTAACCGCGCAATCGGAAATTTCGAGCAAATGCCCGGTCTTCCCGCCGGGCGCTGCACAGGCGTCGAGCACGCGCAAACCCGCCGTCGCAGGCAGGCCCGCAAGTAGCAAAGGGGCGGCCAACTGTGCCGCCGCGTCCTGCACCGAAACCAGTCCGATCTCAAAACCTGGAAGAAGGCGTACCGGTACCGGCTGCTCCAGATATACGACGCTTGCCCCACCCGAGCGGGCTGCCAGACCGGCACGTTCGAGTTTCAGCAGGTAGTCTGCAATGCCGGTCTTTCGGGTATTCACGCGCAGCGTCATCGGCGCGTGGGCGTTGGCCGCCGTCAGAATGCTTTGCCAATCCTGCGGGCGCTCGCGGCGCAGACGCTCAATCCACCAGCGCGGATGGTTCCAGAGTGCAACCGGATCGGCGTCGGTTGCCGCCACCAAGGCTTCGCGTTCGCGCAGGAAACGCCGCAAACACGCGTTGAGAAAATTGGCCTGCGCCTTGGTTGCCGGATTGCGTTTGGCGGCCTCAACCACCTGGTTGACCAAGGTGAACGCATCGTAGGGCGCGTCGACCGTTCGCCACATCAGCGTCAGCGCCAGACACAACAGCGCGTCGGCGGGCGCAGGGGGCTGCTTGGCAGCCAGCAGGGTTCGCAGCGCCTGCGCCCGACCCATGTCGCGCCACGCTGCAAAGGCCAGCGCCTGCACGCCAGCGCGCAGTGCGGCAGCCGTGCCCTCGATGGCTGCGGTGCCCGAGGTCCCGTTGCGCACAAGCTCCACCACCCGTGCCGCAGCCTGAAGCTGGCGCCACAGTGGCACAGGTACGTCAGGCGCGTTCATGCACTCTCATCCTCGTGGTCAGCACCGGCGCGCGCTCACGCACTGGGGCTGCAAGAAAAAACCCCAAGTCCAACGATGCACAGGACTTGGGGCTTTGCATGCAGGCCGATGAGAACTTACTGGCTTGCAGCATCCTCGCTACTGACCACGGCGGCAGGCTCTTCACCTGCCAACTCGGCGGCTTCGGACTCGGCGATGGCGCGGCGCTCTGCGTCGTCCATGCTCTCGCGCACCTTGCGTGCTTCGTGGTACGCCAAACCGGTGCCCGCAGGAATCAGCCGTCCGACGATGACGTTTTCCTTCAAGCCGCGCAGTTCGTCGCGCTTGCCCATGATGGCAGCCTCGGTCAGCACGCGCGTCGTTTCCTGGAACGAAGCGGCGCTGATGAAGCTGTCGGTCGAGAGCGACGCCTTGGTGATACCCAGCAGCAAGTTGGTGAACGTGGCCGGAATCTTGCCCGCAGCGCGCAAGGCATCGTTGGTGTTGAGCATTTCGGAACGTTCCACCTGCTCGCCATTGATGTAGTTGGAGTCGCCCGCGCTTTCGACCACGACACGGCGCAGCATCTGGCGAACAATCACTTCGATGTGCTTGTCGTTGATCTTCACGCCCTGGAGGCGGTAGACGTCCTGCACTTCGTCGACGATGTAGCGTGCCAGTTCTTCCGGTCCGAGCAGGCGCAAGATGTCCTGCGGATCGGCCGGGCCATCCACCACGCTTTCGCCCTTGTTGACCACCTGGCCTTCGTGCACCAAGATGTTCTTCTCCTTGGGCACGAGCTCTTCCCAGACCTTGCCTTCCGGATCGGTAATCTGCAGACGAACCTTGCCCTTGGTTTCCTTGCCGAACGACACTGTTCCGGTGGACTCGGCCAGCACGCCCTTGTCCTTGGGAGAGCGCGCTTCGAACAGCTCCGCCACCCGCGGCAGACCGCCGGTAATGTCGCGCGTCTTTTGCCCTTCGATCGGAATACGGGCCAGCACTTCGCCGGGACCCACGTCCTGACCGTCGCGCACCTGCACCAGCGCACCAACCGGGAAGCCGATGGTCACTGAGTGGTCGGTGCCCGGAATCTTGACTTCGTTACCGGTCGCATCAATCAGCTTGACCTGGGGGCGCACCACCTTGGCAGCGCCACGGCGCTTGGGGTCAATCACCACCAGCGTTGACAGACCGGTGACTTCGTCCACCTGTTTGGCAACCGTGAGGCCTTCTTCCACATTTTCAAAGTGCGCCTTGCCGGCAAACTCGGTAATGATGGGGCGTGTCAGCGGATCCCAGTTGGCCAAAATGGTGCCTGCCTTGATGGTTTGGTCCACTTTGACCGTCAGCACGGCACCGTAGGGCACCTTGTGGCGTTCACGTTCGCGGCCATGTTCGTCGTGGATGATGATCTCGCCCGAGCGTGCAATCACCACCAGTTCACCCTTGCTGTTGGTGACATAGCGCATGGTGGCGTTAAAGCCAATGACACCGTTGGACTTGGCTTCGACGCTGGAGGCAATCGCCGCACGCGAGGCCGCACCACCGATGTGGAACGTACGCATGGTGAGCTGGGTGCCAGGCTCGCCGATCGATTGGGCAGCAATCACGCCGACGGCTTCGCCGCCGTTGATCAGGCCACCGCGTCCGAGGTCGCGGCCATAGCACCTGGCGCAAATGCCAAAACGCGTTTCGCAGGTCAGCGCGGTGCGGACCTTGACTTCGTCCACGCCAGCGGCTTCGAGTTCTTCGATCAGGTCTTCGTCGAGCAGTTCGCCGGCCTTGGCCAGCACCGAGCGGTTTTCCGGGTGCAGCACATCGTCAGCGGCGGTACGACCGAGCACGCGGTCGCGCAGGGATTCGATGGTTTCACCGCCTTCGACAATGGCGCGCATCAGATAGCCATTGTGGGTTTCGCAGTCCTGCTGGGTCACCACCAGATCCTGCGTCACGTCCACCAGACGACGGGTCAGGTAACCCGAGTTGGCGGTCTTGAGCGCGGTATCGGCCAAGCCCTTACGTGCACCGTGGGTGGAGATGAAGTACTCCAACACGTTCAAGCCTTCGCGGAAGTTGGCCGTAATGGGGGTTTCGATGATCGAGCCGTCAGGCTTGGCCATCAAACCGCGCATACCGGCAACCTGACGAATCTGGGCGGCAGAGCCGCGCGCACCTGAGTCGGCCATCATGTAGATGGAGTTGAACGACTCCTGCTGCACTTGATTGCCATGGCGGTCCGTCACCATTTCCTTGGACAACTTGGCCATCATCACCTTGGAGACTTCGTCACCCGACTTGCCCCAGATATCAACCACCTTGTTGTAGCGCTCACCCGCCGTCACCAGACCCGAGACATACTGCTGCTCGATCTCTTTGACTTCCTTCTGGGCGCGATCAATGATGCCTTGCTTTTCTTCGGGCACCAGCATGTCGTCGATGCAGATCGAGATGCCGGCCTTGGTTGCCAGACGGAAACCGGCCTGCAGCAGCTTGTCGGCAAACACCACGGTCTCTTTGAGGCCGCACTTGCGGAACGACACGTTGATGAGCTTGGAGATTTCCTTCTTCTTCAGCGCCTTGTTCAGGTTGGAGAAGGGCAAGCCCTTGGGCAGGATTTCGGACAGCAGGGCGCGCCCGGCGGTGGTTTCCCACAGCTTGGTCGATGGACTCAATTCGCCCGTAGCCTTGTCCTTGGTGTACTCGGTCAGGCGCACATTGATGCGTGAGTTGAGCTCCACTTCGCCCGCGTCAAAGGCGCGGCGCACTTCGCCGGTGTCGGAGAAGATCAGCCCTTCGCCCTTGCCGTTGATGCGTTCGCGCGTCGTGTAGTACAAGCCCAGCACCACGTCCTGCGAGGGAACGATGGAGGGTTCGCCGTTGGCGGGGAACAGAATGTTGTTGGAGGCCAGCATCAGGGTGCGCGCTTCCATCTGTGCTTCCACTGACAGCGGAACGTGCACGGCCATCTGGTCACCGTCAAAGTCGGCGTTGAACGCGGCGCACACCAGCGGGTGCAACTGGATCGCCTTGCCTTCGATCAGGATCGGCTCAAACGCCTGAATGCCCAAGCGGTGCAGGGTAGGTGCGCGGTTGAGCATCACCGGATGCTCTTTGATCACCTCTTCCAAGATGTCCCACACCACGGGCGTGCCGGACTCAACTTCTTTCTTGGCCGCCTTGATGGTGGTGGCAATCCCCATGGTCTCCAGGCGCGCGAAGATGAACGGCTTGAACAGTTCGAGCGCCATGAGTTTGGGCAAACCGCACTGGTGCAGCTTGAGTGTCGGGCCTACGGTAATCACCGAGCGGCCCGAGTAGTCGACGCGCTTGCCCAGCAAGTTCTGGCGGAAGCGACCGCTCTTGCCCTTGATCATGTCGGCCAGCGACTTGAGCGCGCGCTTGTTGGCACCCGTCATGGCCTTGCCACGGCGACCGTTGTCCAGCAGGCTGTCCACAGCCTCTTGCAACATGCGCTTTTCATTGCGGGCAATGATTTCGGGCGCTTTCAACTCGAGCAAACGGCGCAAACGGCTGTTGCGGTTAATGACGCGGCGATACAAGTCGTTCAAATCGGAAGTGGCAAAACGGCCACCATCGAGCGGAACCAGCGGACGCAGGTCCGGCGGCAGCACGGGCAGCACGTCGAGCACCATCCACTCGGGCTTAATGCCCGACTTCTTGAACGCTTCGAGCACCTTCAGGCGCTTGGCGTTCTTCTTGATCTTGAGCTCGGAGCCGGTCAGGTCGTTGCGCAGTTTCTCGATCGAGCCCTCGATGTCAATGCTCTGCAGCAAGTCCTTGATGCCCTCGGCACCCATCTTGGCCTGGAATTCGTCGCCGTATTCCTTGAACTTGGCGTCGAAATCGTCTTCGGACATGATGCTGAATTTCTTCAGCGGCGTCATGCCGGGGTCGGTCACGACGTAGGCTTCAAAGTACAGCACGCGTTCGATATCGCGCAAGGTCATGTCCAGCACCAGGCCCAGGCGGCTGGGCAGGGATTTGAGGAACCAGATGTGCGCGCACGGAGCGGCCAGGTCGATGTGGCCCATGCGTTCGCGGCGCACCTTGGTCTGGGTGACTTCAACGCCGCACTTTTCGCAGATCACACCACGGTGCTTGAGGCGCTTGTACTTGCCGCACAGGCATTCGTAGTCCTTGATCGGTCCGAAGATCTTGGCGCAAAACAGGCCGTCACGCTCGGGCTTGAAGGTGCGGTAGTTGATGGTCTCGGGTTTCTTGACTTCACCGAAAGACCACGAACGGATTTTTTCCGGCGAGGCCATGCCAATTTTGATGGCATCAAAATGCTCATCGGGCGTGAACTGCTTGAACAGGTCGAGTAATGATTTCATGGAATTTCCTTAATCCTTATTCAGTGGAGGACAGAGCGCAGCGCGTTGCGCTTGCGTCTGTCCTGCAAGTTTTCACGCTTAGCTACGCTCCAGCTCAATATCGATGCCCAAGGAACGGATTTCCTTGACCAACACATTGAACGATTCCGGCATGCCCGCTTCGATTGAGTGCTCGCCCTTGACGATGCTCTCGTACACCTTGGTGCGGCCCTGCACGTCGTCGGACTTGACGGTCAGCATTTCCTGCAAGGTGTAGGAAGCGCCGTAGGCTTCGAGCGCCCACACTTCCATTTCCCCGAAACGCTGTCCACCGAACTGCGCTTTGCCGCCCAAAGGCTGCTGCGTCACCAGACTGTAAGGACCGGTCGAGCGCGCGTGCATCTTGTCGTCCACCAAGTGGTGCAACTTGAGTACGTGCATGTAGCCCACCGTGGTGGGACGCTCAAACTGTTCGCCGCTGCGGCCATCAAACAGGTGCGCCTGGGTGCGCGTCACGGTCAGCCCCTTGGCTGCTGCAACGTGTTCCGGGTAGGCCAGTTTGAGCATGGTGCGGATTTCTTCTTCGGTAGCACCGTCAAACACCGGCGTGGCAAAGGTGGCACCGCCGCGCAGGTTCTCTGCCATCTCCAGCACTTGTTCGTCGCTCAGGGCGTTGAGGTCTTCCTTGCGGCCCGAGCCGTTGTAGACCGAGTCCAGGAACTGGCGCAACTCGGCCATCTTGGTTTGCGCTTGCAGCATGTCGCCAATGCGCTGGCCCAGGCCCTTGGCAGCCCAGCCCAAGTGCACTTCGAGCACCTGACCGACGTTCATCCGCGAAGGCACGCCCAGCGGATTGAGCACGATGTCGCACGGCGTTCCGTCGGCCATGTAGGGCATGTCTTCAACCGGAACGATCTTGGAGACCACACCCTTGTTACCGTGGCGGCCGGCCATCTTGTCGCCGGGTTGCAGGCGGCGCTTGACGGCAATGTAGACCTTGACCATCTTGAGCACACCAGCGGGCAACTCGTCGCCTTGGGTGAGCTTCTTGCGCTTTTCTTCAAACGCCAGGTCAAAGCTGTGGCGCGTCTGTTCGAGCGAATTCTTGATGCTTTCCAACTGGCCAGCAACGTCTTCGTCGGCCGGACGGATATCGAACCAGTGGAATTTCTCGACCGAAGCCAGGTATTCCTTGTCGATCTTGGCACCCTTGGCCAGCTTGTGCGGTCCGCCGTTGGCGAGCTTGCCGCTGAGCAGCTTCTCGATACGGTCAAACGCGTCGGCTTCAACAATGCGCAACTGGTCGTTCAGGTCCAGGCGGAAGCGCTTGAGTTCGTCGTCAATGATCTGCTGGGCGCGGCGGTCGCGCGTGATGCCTTCACGCGTGAACACCTGCACGTCGATCACCGTGCCTTGCGAGCCCTGGTCGACGCGCAGCGAGGTGTCTTTCACGTCGCTGGCCTTTTCGCCGAAGATCGCGCGCAGCAGCTTTTCTTCCGGCGTCAGCGTGGTTTCACCCTTGGGGGTGACCTTGCCGACCAGGGTGTCGCCCGGCTGGACTTCGGCACCTACGTAGATGATGCCGGACTCGTCCAGACGGTTGAGTTGCTGTTCGCTCAGGTTCGGAATGTCGCGGGTGATTTCTTCGGCACCAAGCTTGGTGTCGCGCGCCATGACCACCATTTCCTCGATGTGGATCGAGGTATAGCGGTCTTCGGCCACCACGCGTTCGCTGATCAGGATCGAGTCTTCGAAGTTGTAGCCATTCCAGGGCATGAACGCCACCAGCATGTTTTGTCCGAGCGCAAGTTCACCCAGGTCGGTGGAAGCGCCATCGGCGATGACGTCGCCCTTGTCCAGTTTGTCGCCGCGCTTGACGATTGGGCGCTGGTGGATGTTGGTGTTCTGGTTGGAACGCTGGTACTTGATGAGGTTGTAAATGTCCACACCCACTTCGCCAGCCTGTGCTTCGTCGTCGTTGACGCGAATCACGACGCGGGTTGCGTCCACGTAGTCCACCACGCCACCACGGGTTGCAGTGACCACGGTACCGGAGTCGACCGCCGAGACGCGCTCAATGCCGGTACCGACAAACGCCTTTTCCGGGCGCAATACAGGCACAGCCTGGCGCTGCATGTTGGCGCCCATCAAAGCGCGGTTGGCGTCATCGTGCTCCAGGAACGGCACCAGCGATGCCGCCACCGAGACGATCTGCGCCGGCGACACGTCCATGTACTGGATGCGCTCGGCGCTCACCAGAATCGATTCACCCTTCTCGCGGGCAGAGACCAGGTCGCCCGTCAGGCGGCCGTCCTTGTCGAGCGTGGCGTTGGCCTGGGCGATAACGTACTTGCCTTCTTCGATAGCCGACAGGTAGTCGATCTCGTTGGTGACCTTGCTGTCGGCCACACGGCGGTACGGGGTTTCGATGAAGCCGTACTCGTTCAGGCGCGCATACAGCGCCAGCGAGTTGATCAGGCCGATGTTCGGGCCTTCTGGCGTTTCAATCGGGCACACGCGGCCATAGTGGGTGACGTGCACGTCGCGCACTTCAAAGCCGGCACGCTCACGCGTCAAGCCACCCGGGCCAAGTGCCGAAACACGGCGCTTGTGGGTGATTTCGGACAGCGGGTTGGTCTGGTCCATGAACTGCGACAACTGCGAAGCGCCAAAGAATTCCTTGAGCGCAGCCGAGATCGGCTTGCTGTTGATCAGGTCATGCGGCATCAGCGGCTCTTGCTCGGCTTGCCCCAGGCGCTCCTTGACCGCCTTTTCAATCCGCGCGAGCCCGGTGCGGTATTGGTTTTCGGCCAGTTCGCCCACGCAGCGCACGCGGCGGTTACCCAAGTGGTCGATATCGTCCACGTCGCCGCGGCCATTGCGCAGGTCGACCAGGATCTTGACCACCGAGAGGATGTCCTCGTTGGTCAGCACCATCGGGCCGGTGGATTCGGCGCGGCCCATCTTGGCGTTGAACTTCATGCGGCCAACGCGCGACAGGTCGTAGGTGTCGGGGTTGTAGAACAGGCGCTGGAACAGTGCCTGCACTGCGTCTTCGGTGGGCGGCTCGCCGGGGCGCATCATGCGATAGATCGCCACCCGGGCGGCAAATTCGTCCACCGTTTCATCGGTGCGCAGGGTTTGCGAGATGTAGGCGCCCTGATCAAGTTCGTTGGTGTAAATGCAGGGCACATCCTGCACACCAGCGGTACGCAGCTTCTTGAGTAGCGCGTCGGTCAGTTCCTCGTTGGCCTTGGCGACGATTTCGCCGGTGTCGGCGTCAATCACGTTGCGCGCCACCACACGGCCAACCAAAAAGTCTTCGGGCACGCTGATGTGCGTGGTGCCGGTCTGCTCAAGCTCGCGGGTGTGGCGCGCGGTCACGCGCTTGTCTTTGGCCACAACCACCTTGCCGCTCTTGTCGGTAATGTCAAAGCGCGCCACTTCGCCGCGCAAACGCTCAGAGACAAACTCCATCTGTGCGCCGGTGTCCATCAGGCGGAAGTTGTCGTTGACGAAGAAGTTGGCCAGGATCGATTCATTGTTCAGGCCAATGGCCTTGAGCAGAATCGTCACCGGCATCTTGCGCCGACGGTCCACGCGGAAATACAGCAGGTCCTTGGGGTCGAACTCGAAATCGAGCCAGGAACCACGGTAGGGAATGATGCGCGCCGAGAACAGCAACTTGCCAGAGCTATGGGTCTTGCCCTTGTCGTGCTCAAAAAACACGCCGGGCGAACGGTGCAACTGCGACACGATCACGCGCTCGGTGCCGTTGATGATGAAGGAACCTTTGCCGGTCATGAGCGGCACTTCGCCCATGTAGACCTCTTGTTCCTTGACTTCCTTGACCACCTTGTTTTGCGTGGTTGAGGACTCGCGGTCATAAATGATCAACTGCACCTTGGCGCGCACGGCCGAGGCAAAGGTCAGGCCACGGGTCTGGCATTCGCGTACATCGAATGCGGGCTTGGCGAGGTTGTACTCCAGGTACTTCATCTCGACAAAACCGTTGTGCGAAACGATTGGGAAGGCTGCCTCAAACGCCGCCTGCAAACCTTCAACGGTTCGCTTCTTGGGCGCAACATCTGCCTGCAGGAAGGCCGTGTACGCATCCTTTTGCATCTGCAAGAGGTAGGGAATTTCGAGTACGCTGTCGCGGTTACCGAAGTTTTTGCGAATGCGTTTGCGTTCAGTGTATGTATAAGCCATTAGATCTCCGGGCAAAGACTGAAGGAACCAGGGGGTCCTAGGCGACTGTCGTGTCGAGCATCACGCTCAACCGTACTTGGTGGTTGGCCACTACCAACCATTGGCGGACGGCCATGCGTTGCACACAGCCCGTACCAAGGCGTCTTCTGCAGTCGGGGTCAGAAGACACTAAAAAGTGGTGCATCACCACTTTTTAGTGCGCTCTTACAAGCGGCAAAGGCTGGAAGCCCTTTTCGGTACTTCCAGCCCCGGATAAACGGCCGATTACTTGAGTTCGGCCTTGGCGCCGGCTTCCACCAGCTTCTTGAGGGCGGCGTCGGCGTCAGCCTTGGGAATGGCTTCCTTGACGTTCTTGGGAGCGCCATCGACCAGGTCCTTGGCTTCCTTGAGGCCCAGGCCGGTGATTTCGCGAACGGCCTTGATGACGGACACCTTGTTGGCACCGGCTTCGAGCAGGACCACGTTGAATTCCGTCTTCTCTTCGGCCACCACGGCAGCGGCACCGCCGCCAGCAGCGGGAGCAGACATTGCAGCGGCGCTCACGCCAAATTTCTCTTCGATGGCTTTCACCAGGTCGTTGAGTTCCATGACCGTCATGCTGTCAAGCGCGGTCAAAAATCCATCTTTATCGAATGCCATTTTGATTTCCTACAGTTAGTCGGGGACAGCGTTGCGTTTCGCTTTGAACTGTCCCGCAATGTTTCACTCTTGTTACCACGCGGTCGTCAGCATTACGCTGCGACGGCCTCTGCGGCGGGCGCTTCTGCACCACCGCCACGCTGTTCCGCCAATGCCGCCAGCACGCGTGCTGTACGGGAAATGGGGGACTGCATCAAGCCCAGCAACTGCGCCAGCAACACTTCCTTGGAAGGAATGCTTGCGAGTTGTTTTACGCCGTTGACGTCCAGGACTTTTCCACCGTATGCACCAGCACGGATCACCAACTTTTCGTTGGTTTTCGCGAACTCGGCAACCACCTTGGCGGCGGCTACTGCATCTTCAGAAAAGCCATAGATCAGGGGACCGGTCATCTGGTCGGACACCACCTCAAAGCCCGTGCCAGCGACAGCACGGCGGGCCAGGGTGTTTTTCAACACACTCAGGCTGACACCATTGCTACGCGCAGCAGTGCGCAATTTGGTCATGTCGGCGACCGTGATGCCACGGTACTCCGCGATCACGAGCGTTTGAGCTTTAGCGGCGAGGCCGGTCACATCCTGTATGACCGCTTCTTTCTCACTGCGATTCAGACTCAAGGTCTACTCCTTTTAATTGCCTCGCGGGACGGTTGCCCCTTGAAGCTCCACATTGCAGCGACCAACTGTTGACAGAACTTGCATTCCATTTGCAGCGGGATCGCCATCTGCGTTGGCCTGATTCGTCGGGCAAGCCCTCGGATTCAAGAATTAAGTGCAGTCGCCTGCACGCCAACGGTCTTGGATGGCCCGGCGATGTCCGAAAACAACGCCAGCCCACCACATTGAGCAGCCGTTACCGGCCGCTCAAATTCTCACATTCACGCCGTGATGGTCTGGAGGTCCACACGAACCCCCACGCCCATCGTCGACGACACCGCAACCTTGCGCAAATACACACCCTTGCTGGCAGCGGGCTTGGCCTTGTTCAAGGCGTCCACCAACGCAGCCAGGTTGCCTTGCAACTGGGCTGGCTCAAACGAGCGGCGGCCAATGGTCGAATGCACAATGCCGGCCTTGTCGACACGGAACTGCACCTGACCGGCCTTGGCGTTCTTCACAGCCGTTGCCACGTCGGGCGTAACCGTTCCCACCTTGGGGTTGGGCATCAAACCACGTGGACCCAGGATCTGGCCCAAAGTTCCCACAACGCGCATGGCGTCAGGCGCGGCAATCACCACGTCAAAGGCATG
>Ga0194059_1000070_pt1 | contig 49206 bp, 49 predicted proteins | sample SepL6211m_MetaG_FD_163426 | JGI IMG/M metagenome (GOLD analysis project Ga0194059, IMG submission 163426) | Anoxic zone freshwater microbial communities from boreal shield lake in IISD Experimental Lakes Area, Ontario, Canada - Sep2016-L626-11m | ecosystem: Environmental > Aquatic > Freshwater >...
ATCCAGTAACTCAGTCTCGGCCTATGCGCGAGATCTGGGTAAGTTTTCTGACTTTCTCACAACACCAAAGAAAAACTTTGAAGCGCTCACAGCGCAAGATATGACGGACTTTGAAGTCTGGCTCAAGTCACGCAAGCTTGCGCTCTCAAGCATCAATCGCACTCTCTCTGCAGTGAAAGGTTTTTACAAGTACGTACATCTTGAGTTTGGAATTTCCAACCCAACGCTTGAGATAATCAGCGGCAAGATTTCGCGCAAACTTCCCAAAGCGCTAACTATCGATGAGATCACCCGTTTGATCGAGTCCGCTAAACGTGAGGGAGACCCAATATCGCTTCGGGACTTTGCGATGCTCGAGCTCCTGTATTCCTCCGGTGCTCGCGTCAGCGAAATTATCGGTGTAAATACTTCGGATATCTCAGTTTCACAGACCAATGATGGAGATGTGACGGTTCTTAAACTGCGCGGCAAAGGATCGAAAGAACGGATGGTGCCGCTCGGGAGATTTGCAGTAGCGGCCCTCGAGGATTACTTCACTCGTACTCGTCCGGCTTTAACAGCAAAGAATCCCAAGAACGAGGTTGCTCTCTTCCTTAATTCCCGAGGCAGGAGACTCTCGCGTCAGAGCGCATGGCAGATTGTCTTGGATGCAGCCGTTGCAGCTGGGCTAAAAGGAAAAGTTTCTCCGCACGTATTTAGGCATTCGTATGCAACCCACTTGTTGGACGGGGGAGCGGATATTCGAGTTGTGCAGGAGTTATTGGGACATTCATCAGTGACCACAACGCAGATTTACACACTCATTACTATCGATAAAGTGCGCGAAAGTTATAGCACCTCGCACCCTCGAGCGAAATAGTTTTAGATTCCGCGCAATCTACGTGCGAGAATACTTTGATCACCCTTTGCCTCAAGGTCAGCGATAATCACGGCGATTGATTCACGGACGATACGACCGCGATCTACTGCAAGTCCTAAATCTCCGCGGAGCATGAGACGTGCTTGGTCTAGATCAAAGAGTTCATCGGTTGAAATGTAGACAGTGATTTTCTCTTCATGTAATTCGCGACCCGATGGAGATTTTTCAGCAGCAGTGACGCGACGACGAGAAATTGTGCGAACACCCTTCTTTGTCTTTGGTGTTGCGCTCTGCGTTACTGACGTGACAGGTGCGGAAGTTTGAATTCGCTCTTCCACCTGACGCACTGCGCTAAGGGCTGGGGTATTAGCACGGAATAATTCATCTGCTCCGGGCAAGCTAGCTCTACGTGTCATCGGGCGCCTCCTCGGGCTATGAGTTCGCGTGCAAGGCGTCGGTATGACTGCGCACCACCGGAAGATGATGCGTATGCAGTAATGGGTTCGCCTGCAACAGTTGTTTCAGAGAATCGGATTGTCTTAGCAATAATAGTTTCAAATACATCTTCAGGATATTTCTCAAGAATTGCAGTAAGAACTTCGCGATTATGCAGAGTCTTACGCTCGAACATGGTGGCGAGAATTCCCATCAATTTGAGCTGCGGATTGAGGAAACTGCGGACCTTATCGATATTACCTTTCAGTTCGATGAATCCGTGAAGGGCAAAGTATTCGCACTGTAGCGGCACGATGACTTCATCCGATGCCACCAGTGCATTGATGGTGAGCTGCCCCATAGTTGGCTGGCAGTCAATCAAGATCACATCGTATTCACCGCGAAGTCGAGCGAGCGCGCGCTTTAAATATTGCTGGCCACCGATTTCTGCGCCAAGAGTTGTTTCGGCTGTACCCAAATCGCGGTTAGCGGGAAGAAAGTCAAGGCCGGCAACAGATGACTTTAAAACAATCTCATCAATATTTGCATCCTGTGTCATGAGTGCGTAGTAGACAGTGTTCTCAAGTGGAAGTGCATGTGCGTTGACGCCGAGACCGAGTGAGAGACCACCTTGTGGATCGAAGTCCACGAGCAGCACGCGACGACCGAGCTCTGCGATTGCAGCACCTAAGTTGATTGTCGTAGTTGTCTTACCAACGCCGCCCTTTTGGTTGAAGATAGAGATGACCTTGGCATCACCATGCTCGGTGATCGGTGCTGGTATTGGAAAATTCTTGGGAGTTCGCCCGAGGAGGTTGGCGGTAGTTGCCACGTCATCGTCAAATGTCGATTTAGCGTTCAAGCGAGAAACCTCTTTTCAGTTGTCGCGACTCTACGCGTAAAGCGCAGCGAACTGCAAGTAAGCAAGTACTGTTCCCTCGTGGAAAGTCTTACTACACCAACTGAAATCACCTCGGATGAAGCGGAAAATATCGCTCCCGAGAGTGGTTTTAGCGTCCACCTCGCCAACTTCGATGGCCCTTTCGACCTCCTGCTCCAGCTTATTTCGCGCCACAAGATGGATATCACTGAGGTCTCACTCAGCATGGTCACCGATGAGTTCATCTCCTTTATCCGCTCCCTCGAAGAGAGCGGTGAAGGCTGGCGCTTAGATCAAGCAACCGAGTTCCTTGTCATCGCAGCAACCTTGCTCGATCTCAAGGCGGCGCGCTTGCTGCCAAGTGGCGAGATCGAGGATGAGGAAGATCTAGCTCTCCTTGAAGCCCGCGACATTCTCTTTGCCCGTCTTCTCCAATATCGAGCGTTTAAGGAGATCGCCGCCTCCTTCCAAGATGCGATTGCTCTAGCTGATAAGTCATTCCCACGTGTGGTCGCCCTCGACCCAGCCCTAGCCTCACTTCTGCCCGAAGTCCTCATTGGGGTGGGAGCTGTGCGCTTTGCAGCTATCGCCGACCGAGTTCTCACGCCAAAGGCGCCGCCATTGGTCGCAGTTCAACACCTGCACAGCGCCCTCGTGAGCGTGGCTGAGGAGTCAAAGCTCGTTGTCGAAGCCCTTCGTAAGGGTCGCACGCTCTCCTTTCGCAACCTGATTCAGGGCGCGGATTCGACCTTGGTGATTGTCGCCCGATTCTTGGCGCTCCTTGACCTCTATAAGCAGGGCGCCCTGCGCTTTGAACAGGTCATGGCCTTGGGCGAACTCCAGATCAGCTGGGTCGGTTCCGATGAAGGCGAAGTTCTCGCCTCAGATGAGTTCGATATCCCAGTCACTGTGCTAGAAGATGGCGCAACCCCTGAGATTGCGGAAGCAAATGAGACAGAAGAGGAAGAAAATGTCTAATTACGAGGTCGAGACTCCCGCCTTAGAGGTAGTCGAAGATAGCCAGCTCTCCCATGTATTTGACCCGGCAGCTCTTGCTCGCTCCATTGAGGCGATCTTGATGGTCGTCGATGAGCCGGTGACTGAATTGACCCTCGCCTCCGTCCTTCAAGTCACTGTGGATCAGGTCGTCGATGCCCTCGAAGCGCTCGTTCCCACCTACGAGGATCGTGGATTCGCGCTCAAGGCCATCAACGGGGGATGGCGCTTCTATAGCCATCCCGATTGCAGCGCCGTGGTCGAAAAGTTCGTCCTTGATGGCCAGCAGAATCGCCTGACCCAGGCAGCCCTTGAAACCTTGGCCGTCATCGCCTACCGCCAACCCATTTCACGCGCCCGCGTCTCAGCTATTCGAGGCGTCAATGTTGAAGCGGTTATGAAGACCCTTATCACCCGCGGCTTAGTCGAGGAGTACGGGGTCGAGAATGAGACCGGCGCAATCCTTTATAAGACCACCAGCTACTTCCTCGAGCGCTTGGGGCTCAACGCTCTGACAGATCTGCCGCCTCTTGCCCCTCATCTGCCTGATATCGATGGCCTTGATGAGATCCTCGATTCGCTTACAGACTAAGTAACGCTCTACACTTCTCCTCAAGCCTCCCGCACCTTTGTCGGGGGAGTTGACTGTCGAGAATGGATAGCCACATGGCCGAGATGCGCCTTAATAAGATTATTGCCGACGCTGGAATTACCTCACGGCGTGGAGCCGACGAACTCATCATGGATGGTCGGGTCACAATCGATGGCCATCAGGTCCGTGAGCTCGGCGCTAAATTTGACCCAGAAAAGGTCAAAGTAGCGGTAGATGGTGAGACAATTACACGTTCTTTGTCTAAGTCTTATTTAGTACTTCATAAACCAAAAGGCGTTCTGTCTACGATGTTCGACCCAGAAGGTCGCCCTTCGCTAGCCGACTTTATCGACCTTCGAACAGAGCGGTTATTTCACGTTGGGCGCCTGGATAAGGATTCCGAAGGGTTAATTCTGCTCACCAACGATGGGGATTTAACCTTCCGCGCAACCCACCCATCCTTTGGTCTCGAGAAGACCTACATTATTGAGTTCGATGGCAAGCTACCGGTCGGAGTAGATAAGGTTCTTCTCAAGGGGATCGAACTAGAAGATGGCATGGGTCGGGTGCTCCAGTTCAAGCACCTCTCACCCCAATGGATTGAGGTCACTATCCATGAAGGGCGCTATCACATCATCCGTCGTCTGATGGAGGCTGTGGGGGTCGATGTCCTTCGATTGATCCGTACCAACTTTGGACCGATCTCTCTGGGGGATACACCCGAGGGGCGATGGCGAGATCTCAATGCAGCTGAATTGCTTAGTCTGCAAAACGCTTTGAATATAAAAATATAAGTCGCTTCCACATCTATTTAGCGTTATATCTATAAATAGATAGGCGAATAGAAGAAGCTTGATATTGGCTATTTATCGATTTTTACACGCTCAATATGACCGTCTAAGTAACGCTTTATCGATATTTAAAAAAGGACGTCTCTTCATCTATGAGGTCGCACTTCAAACGAGGAACTTGGGAAAAGCGGATAAACAGTAAATCTATTTGTCGTCAAAAGCTTAAATATATAACCGCGATAGAGAAGGGGTAAGGGTACGATTGGCTAATGTCAGTCAGAGCGATTCGAGGAGCGACCCAGGTTGAGGCCAATACAGCCGAGGCTATAACTGTTGCGACCCAAGAGTTGATCCTCGAAATTTTAGCGGCTAATTCATTGACGGCAGATGATGTCATCTCAGTCCTCTTTACCTCCAGCCCAGATCTGACCGCCACCTTTCCGGCAGCGGCAGCTCGCTCCTTAGGTTTTGAAAATACCCCTTTAATCTGCTCTGTTGAGATCGATGTGCCAGGAGCCCTACCTCGAACAGTTCGGGTCATGGCGCATGTGGAGAGTGCGCTCAGTAAGGGCGATATCGCCCATATCTACCTGCATGGAGCTAAGGCGCTTCGTCGAGATATTGCCCAATAGCTGCGAAATGACCCTTTCTCACGTTCGAATCATCGGTTCTGGCCTTATTGGCACCTCAATTGGCCTCGGTCTTGCCCTCAAAGGGGTCGGAGTCACGATGGTCGATAGCGATTTGCGAGCGCAGGCCTTAGCGAGTGACCTAGTGAAGAGCCCTACCAGCGCTCCTGTGGACCTGACGATCTTCGCCACCCCCCTTGGGGCGGTCCACTCACTTTTAGATAGTGAATTTGCCACCAACCCAGAGTCTGCATTTATAGATATTGGCTCTGTTAAGTCTAAAGTTAAGGTTGAAGTATCAACTTCAGCGATTCCTTCTACGCGCTTCCTGCCCACGCACCCAATGGCAGGGCGGGAAATGGGCGGAGCAGAGTCAGCCCGAGCCGACCTCTTCCAAGGCCGGGCATGGATTATCGACAGCCAGGGCGTAGATCAGGAAGTGACGGGCAGAGCCGCGCTCCTCATCGAAATTCTCGGAGCTCATCTGGTAGATCTGGACTCTGGCGAACATGACAAAGCCGTAGCTCTCATCTCCCATCTTCCTCAGTTGGTCTCATCCCTTCTGGCCAAGCAGCTCATTGGGGGAGAGGCCAGTTGGCTGGAGTTAGCGGGCGCCGGCCTGCGAGACACCACACGAATAGCCGCCTCTGATGCAAAACTGTGGCGCGAAATCATCGCCGCTAATCGCGATTCGCTGGAACCTCTTTTGAAGTCACTTCATGCTGATCTTGGATCCTTGATTAATTCACTGAGCGATGAAAACGCTGTAGCGACGTTGATTGAGGAAGGTCAAGCAGGTCGCGCCCGAATTCCAGGTAAGCATGGTGGGAAGGCGCGCGAGTACACCTACCTACCGATTGTCATCGAAGATAAGCCTGGTCAATTAGCCGCGCTCTTCGACGAATGCGCAAACGCCTCTGTCAACATTGAAGATTTATCGATTGAACATAGTCCGGGACAATTCACCGGTCTTATCACGCTCGCACTGTCAGATAGCGATGCAAAAAAACTTACTGATCACCTGAAATCACATGGGTGGAGCGTTCACTCACCTCGTCAATAGTTCGTATGTTATTTGTAAGAGGTAATTGTCGAAGGTATTAACCAATAGAATTAACCAACGGAAGATGGGCTGTGAAGATGATTGTTGTTGCGCTAGATGGCCCAAGTGGCTCTGGCAAATCCAGCACCTCCAAAGGTATTGCGATACGTGCAGGATGGAGCTATCTCGATACCGGCGCGCTCTATCGCGCAATCACTTTTCTTGCTTTATCGATAAAGAGTGAAAATCCAAAAGATATTATTGCAGCGGTCATTGATTCACCGATTACATTCAATTCAAACCCACGAGATCCGAAGATTTTCTTGGATGGCAAAGATATCTCTGTTGAAATTCGTTCTCACGAGGTAACTGAGAAAGTATCGGTTATTAGCGCACTTCCCGAAATTCGTGCCGAACTCCTGACCTTGCAACGTTCCATCATTGCCAAAGCAGAACGTGGAATCGTTGTTGAAGGCCGTGACATTGGAACTGTTGTCTGTCCTGACGCAGCGCTAAAGATCTATCTCACAGCTGATATCTCAGCGCGTGCTACACGGCGAGACGCAGAGCTCGCCGATAACTCGCATGGCGCAGAAGCTGTCGCCCAATCACTTGCATCTCGCGATGAGATCGATTCAACTCGGGCAGTGTCACCACTTGCGATGGCCTTTGATGCTGTGCCAATTGACTCAACTGAATTAACTCTTGAAGAGACCACTGATCGTATCTGGGAACTTCTTTCGCAGAGATCGCTACTGGGTCTTCCTATCGTTGCAATTCTTGGACGACCTAACGTTGGTAAATCGACGTTGATTAACCGTTTCATCGGTCGTCGCGAAGCAATTGTTGAAGATACTCCGGGTGTCACACGAGATCGCGTGCAGTACGAATGCGAATGGGGCGGTCGTCGGTTCATCATCATGGACACAGGTGGCTGGGAATCTAAACCTGATGGAATTTCAATTCAAGTAAGCGCCAGTGCAGAACTAGCGATGGGCGAAGCCGATGTATTGTGCTTCGTCGTAGATGCGCAAGTGGGTGCACTCGATGAAGATGACATTCTCGTGCAAGAACTGCGTAAAGCGAAGAAGCCAACAATTCTTGTTGCCAATAAGGTCGATGGCGATAATGATGAATCAGATGCACATGCGTTATGGAATATCGGTTTAGGTGAACCTCATTTTGTTTCAGCACTGCATGGCCGCGGCAGTGGTGATTTATTGGATGCAATTGTTAATGAACTTCCTGAAGTGGGTGCGGCCCAGGTACAAGATGGATATCGGCGCATTGCGCTCATTGGACGTCCTAACGTCGGAAAATCAAGTCTGCTCAATGCTCTCGCTGGTGAGAGCCGCGCGATTGTAGATTCGGTAGCCGGAACAACTCGAGATCCGGTTGATGAGCTCATTGAATTTGGCGGAAGTATCTGGCGTTTTGTTGATACTGCAGGGCTAAAGAAGAGAGCCAACCAAGCAAGTGGTACTGATTACTACGCAACGCTTCGCACCCAAACCGCGCTCGAACGCTGCGAGTGCGCAGTCGTTGTCCTTGATGCATCTGTGCCAATTTCCGAGCAAGATCTACGCGTCATCACCATGGTGGAAGAAGCTGGTAAGGCGATGGTGATTGTGATGAATAAGTGGGATTTGGTTGATGAGGATCGCCGCACACAATTAGATAAAGAGATTGAGCGCCACCTAGATCAAGTTGAATGGGCGCAGATTGTTAACGTGGCAGCCATGACGGGCTGGCACCGTGATCGCTTGGCACCGGCGCTTCGCACCGCAATTGATTCATGGGAGCGACGCGTTCCAACATCTAAACTCAACTCATTCCTTGGCGCCCTTATCGGAGCAACGCCACCGCCGGTACGTGGTGGAAAACAGCCGAAGGTCTACTACGCAACGCAGGCTGGTATTGCGCCACCGAAATTCGTGGTCTTCTCATCTGGCTGGATTGAAGCCTCATATCGTAGATTTATCGAACGACGTCTTCGCGAAGAGTTCAAATTCCCCGGAACACCAGTGCAGGTCGCAATCCGCGTCAAGGAACGAGATAAGGAGCAGTAGGTGCTAACTATCCCTAACGCTCTCACCTTCCTGCGCTTTCTCGGAATCCCGCTCTTTATCTATCTCGCCTTTAGCAAACATGCCGATGGTTGGGCGATTGCCACCTTGGCAGTCGGGGGAGCAACAGATTACTTCGATGGAAAGTTGGCGCGAGCCCTCAATCAAGAGTCGAGATTTGGCGAGATCGCAGATCCAACTATCGACCGCTTGTACATCGTTGCAGTTCTTATTGTTCTCTACATGCGCCATGCGATTCCATTGTGGTTGATTGCAATTCTGTTGGCGCGCGACATATTTATGGCAGCTGTCGCTCTTGCCCTGCAGATTAAAGGTTTTCCTCCGCTGGCTGTCACCTATCTTGGAAAAGCCGCCACCTTTAATCTTCTCTACGCATTCCCATTCTTACTATTGGCCCTGAGCGATAATTGGCTCGGAACGCTCGCCTTTATTGTGGGTTGGGCATTCGCGGTCTGGGGTGTGACGCTGTATGTAGCAACCGCCGTCGGGTATTTCCGTACAGCCGTGAAGACCATTACAGTTCGACCACACATCATCGAGGGATAGCAGGAGAAGACCATGTCGAACATTCCAGCAGAGCTGCAGTACACCAAGGAACATGAATGGGTTGCAGCTACGTCGACTGATCTACGAGTCCGAATGGGTATCACGGATTATGCGCAAGGTGCACTCGGTGACATTGTGTACGTGCAGATGCCGAGGATCGGTGAAGCAGTTACCGCGGATAAGGTGTGTGGTGAAGTTGAATCAACAAAGAGCGTCTCTGAGATTTTTGCACCCGTTACCGGAGAAGTTGTTGCTGTCAATGAAGAGTTGGTCAACGCGCCAGAACTCATTAACTCTGATCCATACGGTTCAGGCTGGCTCATCGAGATCGAAGTCCCCGCAACACCTTCCGGACTGCTCTCCGCCGCTGAATATGGAGCGATTACAGCGTAATTGCCGGCTTGATTTATCTTTTCTTTCTCTCTAGTGTCACCCTTAAGTTGACGTCCAAAGTCGAGGGGCGAACATGAGTGCAAGGGAGAGCGCAATGGCTAAGCCAGATTCAGATCGCGAACTCACCAGCACTTTGCACCTCGGTCTGCGCTCAGTTGTTGGCAATTCCCCAGCCGATCTGATCCAGGGACTCATCGAGCAAGCATCTCCAGCTGAGCGCGCCATCATCGAAGGCGCACTTGCTAGCGATGGAAACTCTGCAATGGTCTTGATCCATCGCGGCCCACAAAAGGGTGCACGTTTCTTAGTGACGTCAGAAGGCGCAACTATCGGTCGCGCGACAGAGAGTGCAATCTTTCTTGATGATGTCACTGTTTCTCGTAAACATGCATCGATTACCAAGGTCGGAAATGGATTTACCTTCAAGGATTCTGGAAGCCTCAATGGCTCCTATGTAAATAACGAATCTGTAGCAGAGAAAGTTTTATCGTCAGGTGACGAGATTCAAATTGGCAAATTCCATCTGCTCTTTATCAGCAGCCACACAGTAGGGGAGAAGTGAGTTGAGCGTTCCAGCACGAGCTTATTTAAGTATTGGTGAAGTCCTCACCAAATTACGTGGAGACTTCTCAGATATAACAATTTCGAAGATTCGCTTCCTTGAATCTGAAGGACTTATCGAGCCGCAGCGAACACCGTCGGGTTACCGTAAATTCACCACAACAGATTTAGATCGTCTGCGTTATGTATTGCTGGCGCAACGCGATCAATACCTGCCACTCAAAGTTATCAAAGAGAATCTCGATGCGCTCGATCGTGGACTTCAGCCGGCAGCGCAAGGGGGAGTGGCATCACCCAGACCACTTCTTGGCCTGGCCACAATTGACGGAGAGTTTGCTCCATCAGCCTTTGCAGAACAATCCGAGATGCGTTTATCCCGAGATGAGCTACTGAAGGCATCTGGTCTTGAGGATAGCCAACTGATAGAACTCGAATCATTCGGTCTGATTTCTATTCGCGGTCGTCATTACGATAGTGATTGTCTCTCAGTTGCTAAGGCAGTTGCCGAAATGGCTGGCTTTGGAATCGAACCGCGTCATCTTCGCTCATTTAAATCAGCGGCAGATCGCGAGATCGGTTTGATTGAACAAGTCATCACACCATTTACACGGCAGAAGAGTTCTGAAGCAAAGGCCCGCGCAGAAGAGGTGCAGAAAGAGATTGCCTCTCTCTCAGTTCGATTGCATGCAGCCCTTGTCCGTGGCGGACTCAACCGTCCTCGCTAATAGAGCACTTTAGATTCCGTCCATGTTGGTTCAGGTAGAAGTCGTCGGCGTTCGCATTGAGATGCCCTCTAACCAACCGATCGTCTTACTGAAAGAGTTGGGCGGGTCTCGTTTTCTTCCCATCTGGGTTGGCGCGGTCGAAGCAACTGCGATTGCCTTCGCTCAGCAAGGTCTCGAAGCTCAACGTCCCTTGACGCACGACCTTATTCGCGACCTCTTAGACCGGTTAGACACAACGCTAACAAGTGTCCACATCACTGAGATCAAAGATGGCGTCTTCTATGCCGAACTTCTCATGCGCAATGCGGCAGGTGCTATCGAAGCTCTCTCTGTTCGCCCCTCTGATGCGATAGCGGTGGCACTTCGCACCAAGAGCAACATCATGGTCAATAGCCAGATGCTCGATGAGATTGGAATCGATATCCCAGAGCAGAGTTCAGATGAGGTCTCGGCTTCGGGGGATCAAGAGTTAGAAGCTTTCCGTGAGTTCCTCGATGGCATCAACCCTGAGGATTTCGTAGGGTAGGCGTGAAAGCCTCAACCTCTAGTAGAGGTTTTGTTCGTGTCGGTCTCGTATATCTAGAGGGTCGGGGCGTAGCCTTTACCCAACCCCACTACGTGAAAGCGAGCCCCCTCTCGTGACTGAAGCACAATTTGAAATCGGCTATCGCGGCGCTACTGCATGTTCTGCCGCCGGAATTTCTTATCGCCAATTAGATTATTGGGCACGTACTGGTCTGGTCGAACCATCGATTCGAACAGCGACAGGATCTGGCAGTGCGCGCCTCTATGGATTCCGCGACATCTTGGTTCTCAAAATTGTAAAGCGCCTTCTCGATGCCGGCGTATCTCTGCAAAATATTCGTACTGCGGTCAATCATCTGCGTGATCGTGGTGTCGTAGAGCTTGAGAGCATTACCCTCATGAGTGATGGTGCATCGATTTATGAGTGCGCCAGCCCAGATGAAATCATCGACCTTCTTGCAGGCGGGCAGGGTGTATTTGGTATCGCCGTAGGTCGCGTCTGGCATGAAGTCGAAGGCTCACTTGCAACGCTGCAAGGTGAGGTCAATGGTGAGGTCGTTGGTGGGCAAAATAACGATGAACTCTCTCAACGTCGGAAGGCGAAAGGCGCCTAACTCTCATATATTTCCTTCCCTAGGGCGCACAGGCGCTCTGTTACAGGGGAGTGGTTGTGAGCAACTATCAAGATTTTGAGGATCGCCATATAGGTCCGTCGGCATCCGATGAAGCAGAGATGCTCCAACTCCTTGGCTATTCCGATATCAAGAAATTTATTGCAGAGGTCGTTCCTGCAAATATCCAGATTGAAAAGACTCTCGATACAGTACTTGATTCGGCGAAGAGTGAAGTTGAGGTTATCGCTGAACTGCGTGCTATTGCAGATAAGAATGAAGTATTTACTTCATTAATCGGTGCAGGCTATTACGGCACCATCACTCCACCTGTCATCAAGCGAAATGTTTTAGAGAACCCGGCTTGGTACACCGCTTACACGCCTTATCAGCCTGAAATTTCGCAAGGACGTCTTGAGGCTCTCTTTGCATTCCAAACTGTCATCTGCGATTTGACTGCACTCTCACTCTCCAATGCATCGATGCTTGATGAATCAACGGCAGCAGCTGAAGCAATGACTCTGGCACGACGTACCTCGAAGACAAGTGATGATGCGGTCTTTCTTATGGAAGCACACGTACATCCACAGACCAAAGCTGTCGTTGCAACTCGCGCCAAGCCACTTGGAATCACTGTTGTTGAGGTAGATGCCTCGCATATTGCGCGCGATGGATATGACGGTGAATTCTTCGGAATACTTCTGCAATACCCTGATGCAACTGGTGAGATTCTCGATTACTCAGCACTTACTACATTTGCGCATTCTCGCGATGCACTAGTTATTGCAGCAACGGATTTACTAGCGCTGACGCTGATTATCGCGCCAGGGGAGTGGGGCGCAGATATTGCTGTCGGTACTTCACAACGCTTCGGTGTTCCTATGGGCTTTGGTGGACCACATGCAGGTTTCATGGCTGTGCGCGCAGGGCTCGAGCGCTCCCTTCCTGGGCGTCTTGTTGGTCAGAGCGTTGATTCGCATGGCAATCCAGCTTTCCGTTTAGCGTTGCAGACTCGCGAGCAACATATTCGTCGCGATAAGGCCACAAGTAATATCTGTACCGCGCAAGTTCTGCTTGCCAACATGAGCGCTTTCTATGCCATGTGGCATGGCCCTATCGGGCTGCGAATGATTGCAGAGCGTGTACATGGATTCGCCTCTCGTCTACAAAGTGCATCTGGATCCCACAATCCACATATCTTCGATACTGTGACGATTGATGTTAAGGATGCCGCCGCCATTCATAAGGCAGCTGCTGCACAGCGCATCAACTTCGGTCAGGTATCGCAAACCCGGATTCGAATCTCATTCGATGAGTCGACAACCGAGCCACTGTTCCAGCAAGTTCTAGCAATCCTTGGGTTCACCGATGCCACACCACAACCGATTGCCTCCGAGTTCGCACGCACCAGCGCTTACTTGACGCATCCAACTTTTAATACCTACTTCTCTGAAACGTCGATGTTGCGTTACTTGCGCACGCTTGCAGATCGTGATCTGGCACTCGATCGCACGATGATTCCGCTGGGCTCTTGCACAATGAAACTCAACGCGACAACAGAGATGGAAGCGGTCACCTGGCCAGAATTTTCATCTCTGCACCCGTTTGCTCCTGCTGAACAAACGCAAGGTTCGCGCGAGCTCATTACACAGCTCTCAGATTGGCTCGTTGCCATCACCGGCTATGACGCAGTATCGCTGCAACCGAATGCTGGAAGCCAAGGTGAATTCGCAGGCCTGCTTGCGATTCGTAACTACCACGATTCTCGTGGGGACCAGCAGAGAAAGATCTGTTTAATTCCATCCAGCGCACATGGCACCAATGCTGCCAGCGCAGTAATGGCAGGTATGAAAGTTGTTGTCATCGAATGCGATGAGGCAGGAAATGTCTCTGTCGCAGATATCAAGGAGAAGATCGCAGAACACGGCGACACCTTGGCGGCGTTGATGGTGACGTACCCATCCACACATGGGGTATTTGAATCAGCAATCTCGGAAATCTGCGCTCTTATTCATGATGCAGGCGGTCAGGTCTATGTTGATGGTGCAAACCTCAACGCACTTGTTGGAACTGCGCAGCCTGGAAAGTTTGGCGCAGATGTTTCACACCTGAATCTGCACAAAACATTCTGTATTCCCCACGGTGGTGGGGGACCGGGTGTTGGTCCGGTAATCGCAAAGGCTCACTTAGCTCCGTTCTTACCTAACCATCCTCTCGATTCACTCGCAGGTCCTGCGACAGGTCCTGGACCAATTTCGGGTGCACCATTTGGTTCTGCCAGCATTCTTCCGATTTCATGGGCGTATATCCGTCTCATGGGGGGAGCAGGCCTTACACATGCAACGGAAGTGGCGATACTCAACGCCAATTACATGGCATATCGACTCAAGGGCTCGTACCCAATTCTCTATACCGGCGCTAACGGATTGATTGCGCACGAGTGCATCCTTGACCTACGTGAGATCACCAGAATTTCGGGAGTGACCGTAGACGACATTGCAAAGCGCTTGATGGATTTTGGTTTCCATGCTCCAACAATGTCTTTCCCGGTTGCTGGAACTCTGATGATTGAACCGACAGAGTCTGAAGATATGCGCGAGATGAATCGTTTCATCGATGCGATGAATGCCATCCGCGATGAAATCCAGGAAGTCATCGAAGGAAAGATTGCAGTCGAGGAATCCGCACTGCGCCATGCACCTCACACCATCGGTGCGATAGCGGGAACAAACTGGGAGAGAAGTTATTCACGCGAGCGTGGAGCCTTCCCGGCGACTCTCACAGGGTTGATTCCTGGTGAATTGATTGGCGCAAAGGGTAAGTATTGGCCGACCAGTGGGCGCATCGATGGGGCATACGGGGATAGAAACTTGGTCTGCTCATGCCCACCGATCGAAGCCTTCGCGTAGCCTCACTCCTTTTACTTTACATAATGTAACTTATCGGCGTTAGGCCGTAGGCGTCGAGCGAGGCCCCACAAGGTGGTCTGCCACAACGCCTCAATAACTATCGCTCGGCTCATCTTTGAGATGCCATTGGTGCGCTCTACAAAGGTAATAGGAACTTCGACCATGGATGCGCCAGCGAGTTCAGCTGCCATCGCCATCTCAATTTGAAAGCAATATCCAGTAGCTGTCATATCTTCTAGGTTTAATTTCTCTAAGAGTTGCGAGCTATACACTCGAAATCCACCCGTTAAGTCGTTCAGTGGAATACCCAGGGCGAAGCGTGCATAGCGAGTTCCCGATTTCGATAGTAATTGTCTACTTTGTGGCCAGTTAACGACAGATCCGCCCGGCATCCAACGAGTTCCTAACGTGATGGCGATGGGTGCGTTATTGGCATCGAGCATCGCGGGTAAATCTTGCACGCGGTGCGAACCATCAGCATCCATGGTGACAATCTGCGAGTACTTTTTCATTGGCAATACATGCGCGAATCCGGCGCGGTATGCGGCTCCAAGTCCGGCCTTGCGTGGGCGCCTGACAACACTGACAAATGCATAGTGCAAACTGTCGACAATATCTGCAGTTTGATCTGGTGAATTATCATCAAGTATGACGACATCGAAATCTCGGGTGTTATGTAGAACCTCTAAGGATTTAAGTAACTCAACAATCGCAATGGATTCGTTATACGTCGGAATCAGAATGACAGCTTTCATTGCAATCCTTCCCTACCACCCTAACGCTGATATTAATCTATCAACGCTGGCGCCCAAGCCGTACTCATCTTTCATCTGATAAATGTCTGATAAATCATCTGGCTTTGCGGGTTTGGCGATATCCATCTTTGGAATTGCCACATCACGTGCGCAATGTACTAAGGTCGGCGCTATTTTCAGATAATCAGTTCCGTCGATAATCTTCTGAGCTAAGGACTTAGTAAGTACCTCGTGGCTGGCGTGCGCACCAGCAAGTGCTTCTTCAACTGAGGCAAAATTATTGGCAATCAGTGCTGCGCCTTTCTCTCCGATACCGCGAACTCCTGGCAAGCCATCAGAGGGATCACCTCGAAACATTGCAAAGAGGGCGTACCTATCCCCCGGAATTCCATATTTTTCTGCGACCCATGTAATATCTACAAGATCGTGCTGGGAAATTCCCTTGGCAAGGTAGACCACTTTTACATCGCGTTTATCATCAACGAGCTGAAAGAGGTCCCTATCCCCCGTCACGATACGAATTGGCCCTTTCTCGCGAACTGCAAAGGTGGCCATAACATCATCTGCTTCATAATCATCGACGCCGAGCATTGGAATACCGAATGCATCGAGCAGATCCAGTAGAACTGGAATCTGTGGAGTAAGAGTCTCTGGTTCTTCCTCTTCATCGCTCTCATCTTCCAAGCGATTTGCTTTGTAATCAGGAAAAAGTTCGACTCGCCATGAGGGACGCCAGTCGCCTTCGATGCACGCGACGATGCGATTGGGTGAGTACATTCCGATAAGTCGAGCTGTCATATCCAGGTACCCGCGAATTGCATTAACGGGCATTCCAGATGGAGACACCAAGGTGTCAGGCATTCCGTAGTAGGCGCGATACCAGAGTGAGGCGCTATCTAAGAGCATCAGTGTCATAGCTCGCCCAACATATATGAAACAACACCTCGGTCCAAACGTTTGATACCTTCGCGACAGAGTGGGCGAAGATCTTCTGCCGCTCCCCCAATTTGAGTGAGCAGATCAATGAGCTGTTTGATGCTGCGAACGAAATCGCCCACAGTCATATCTGTCCCTTTGAGGATACTGCTGAGTGAATGTCCATTGGCCCAGCGATAAGACGCATAACAGAAGCCGAAATCTGGTTCGCGTTGCGTCTTTACATCATATTCATTCTCGAGCGCTTCTAACTCTATCCAGACTCGCGAAACTTCCACTAGGGCATTTGCCACATTCTCATGTGGCATCTTGGGTGCATAAGCCTCAGAGCCGCGACCTTGATAGATCATTGCAGATGCAACGGAGAGTAATTCAGTCGCAGATAGTCCGTTAAAAATTTCACGCCTGATTGATTCTGTAAGAAGAAGATCTGATTCAGCAAATATTTTTGCAAGTATCTTGCCTTGGCCCAATGGTTTATCGCCTTCAATATATCCCAGATGAGTCAGCACATTGCAGATGCGGTCAAAGGTCTTGGCGATAACGTGAGTGCGATTTTCGACGCGCGAACGTAGACCATCGCTCTCGCGATTAATGCGATCGGCGCGTTCTGCGATACGAGCATGTGCCTCTCGGTCGTTGCAGGCATGACAGGCATGGTTGCGCATCCCACGACGCATCCCATCAAGTTCGTTCTCCATGCGCACTCTCTGTCGATTATCGAAGGAGCGACGCCCATCTCGTTTGCTCAAGAGCCGCTCGAGCTCCTTGATATCAATACGCATTCGTGAGTACTCATTGAAATCTCCTAGATGGCACTGCGCAGTTTCTGTTAGTTCTGCCGCGGCTGAATCGTTCTTGCGTATCTGTCGCACCAAACTCACCACAGCTCTATCGGCTTGGAACTGCGCAAATGAAGATTCAAGACTTCCATGGGCCCGCTCGCGACCAAATCGAGCAATCAAATTGATAGACATGTTGTAGGTCGGGGTAAAAGAAGATTTCAGAGGATATGTACGAGTCGATGCCAGACCTGCTGCAGTCGCGGAATCCACTGTCGGCGACCATTGCACAACTGCGTTACCTTCAATATCAATTCCTCGACGACCAGCTCGGCCAGTTAACTGCGTGTACTCCCCCGGTGTAATCGATACGTGGGCTTCACCATTCCACTTTGTGAGCTTCTCAAGCACAACGGTGCGGGCGGGCATATTGATACCAAGTGCCAGAGTTTCAGTAGCGAACACAGCCTTTACCAACCCTCGTTTGAAGAGATCCTCGACCGCGCCTTTGAAGCTGGGTAGTAACCCTGCGTGGTGTGCTGCAATTCCGCGCTCAAGTGCAACTAACCAATCGCGATAGCCGAGAACTTCTAAATCTTCTTCCGCTAAATTTTGCGTATAGCGGGCCGCAGTTGCCGCAATCTCTATGCGCTCTTCCGTCGTCGTTAACTTGATTCCTGCTTGCAGACATTGCTTTACTGCTGCGTCACACCCCATGCGTGAGAAAATGAAGGTAATGGCTGGTAGTAAGTTCTCGCGCTGCAATTTTTCAATGATTTCGGGCCGCGATAATCGGTTGTCGTCCTCACCAAAACGATCGCGCCTACCCCGCGGAGCCTTGACTTTACGAAGGGCTTCACGCTCTAGTCCCAAAATTTCAGGATTGATTCGACCAGGTTCATTAAATAGATCCATGAGTCGATTGCCTATGAGTACATGCTGATAGAGCGGAATTGGTCGTACTTCAGAGACGATAACTTCAGTCGCACCACGAACCTCGCCCAACCATTCTCCGAACTCTTCAGCATTAGATACGGTGGCAGAGAGAGAAATTACTTGCACGCTCTCCATGAGATGAATCAACACCTCTTCCCATACGGCACCGCGAGATTTATCAGCGAGGTAATGCACCTCATCCATGACAACAGAACCCAAATTCTTCAGAGTCGATGAATTGGCGTACAACATATTGCGCAGTACTTCTGTTGTCATAACAAGTACATCTGCTTCCGAATTGATATTGGTATCCCCAGTAAGTAGACCAACACGATCCTCACCAAAACGTTCTACAAATTCTTGGAATTTCTGATTAGACAGAGCTTTAATGGGAGTTGTGTAGAAACATTTCTTTCCCTGAGCAATCGCGCTAAATGCGGCAAACTCTCCCACGACCGTCTTACCTGCTCCGGTCGGAGCTGCAACCAAGACGCCTTTTCCGCCCTCGACGGCCTGACAGGCTGTGATCTGAAATTCATCGAAGCCGAAATCGAATTGTTCAATGAATTGAGTTGTCAGTGGATGGGATCCACGCTTCTTTGCGGCTGCATAGTTTTCTGCGGGGGTTGTCATAGCTTCCACGTTAATCCTGCGCCTAAGACGCATTCAGCTGAAATTGGTGCTGCACCAATTCTCTCGCCATCAGCATAGGCAATTGCTGCAGCATGGATTGCTATCTTCTTAGTACGAAATGTCTTCACACGTGGATGAGTAAGGTGAGATCCCGAGTAGACCTTGGGAAATACTTTGAGGAATTCGATTTTGGAGACGGGTTCGAGGATCATCACATCAAAGAGCCCATCATTCATATTGGCTTGCGGACAGACCAACATACCCCCGCCGTATGATCGTCCGTTTCCAATGGCTATTAACATCGCCTTCGTTGAGAAAGTCGAGGTATCAGTTGTAATTTCGTAGTCGATCGGTGAGAAACGTGGAAGTTCGAGTGCGATGGCTACGTTGTATCGCTGTGGACCTTTCGGCCATGACAATTTGTTGGCCCGTTCATTCACAACAGAATCAAATCCTGTCGAAAGAATCGCCGCAAACCATTCTGAATCCACATTTCCGAGATCAATACTTTGAGGGGGTGTTGTGGTGACGCGCTGCAAGTGGCTATCGATATCTGTGAGCGACCATCCCAATGTTCGCACAACATCATTTCCTGTCCCAGCAGGTATGACTGCGAACGGAATATTTTTGGGCACCACCAGTTGCAGAATGAGATGTACCAGACCGTCACCACCAACAGCGATGACTCCTTGAACCTTCTCTGTTGATAGAAAAGAATCTAAGTCGGAACGAAGTGACTGAGAACTTGGGCCCGAAAATACTTGATAGGGCAATTTTCTCTCCGCAAAATATTGAACTACCTCTTTACCAACTGCAATACCTCGCCCATGCCCTGCTGCAGGGTTTATTGCTATCGCCCACATTAGACGTTATCGGAAAGTAGGCTTGCCTGGAACTTCTTATCTCGCCTCTTATCGTTGAGAAGGGCGATCGCGCCCGCGATGAGATAGAGAAGCACTAAGGGAGCTGCAAGAGCAAACATCGAGAGCGGATCAGCACTCGGCGTGAAACCTGCAACGAAGAGACAGATTCCAAATACCCAGACTCTCCAAGGACGCAAAATCGTCTTCCCTGATAAGAAACCGATTGCATTGAACGTCACGAGAAAGACGGGAAGTTCGAACGCGATTCCAAAGAGCAAAATAATGCGAAGTACGAAGTCAAGGTAATCATCGAATCTCACCAAGTTTGTCAACGCATGTGGTGTGAAGCCAAAAAGAACACGAACTGCGACCGGAAGCACTGAGTACCCGAGGTAGGCTCCAATGGCAAAGAATGGAGTTGCAGCAGCGAAGAAGAAGAAGGAGTTTTTCTTCTCCTTTCTGTGTAACGCTGGTGCGATAAAGGCCCACAGTTGATAGAGCCATATCGGTGCGGTAAGAATTACTCCGCTGAGAATCGCAACCTTGATTTGAAGATTGAGCGGTCCAAGAACGCCATTGATATAGAGAGAACCACAGCTGGCAGCGCCTGCGCTTTGGGCCTTCTTCAGATCGCAGACTGGTTGAGCCAACTTGGTGATGATGGTGTTGTAGTAAAACCAGCCGACGCCTGAACCAATGATTATTGCAAGGGAAGCTTTAACTACGCGTGTGCGCAACTCGCGTAAATGGTCTAACAGCGGCATACGACCGCCCTGGGTGGCCGCCATAGAGATTACTTTTCAGTAGTTCCTTGATCAGGATCTTTTGACTCGTCCTTCATCTCTTTCATCTCGCTCTTGAAGATGCGCATTGATTTACCGAGTGACTTTGCGGAATCAGGTAGTCGCTTTGCTCCGAAGAGGATTACGAGGACGAGGAGCAGAAGGAGTATGTGGCTTGGTTCGCGTAAAAACATAGCGCAACAGTATCGCAAAGCTCAGAAATCAGCGATAAATGGCGAGAACCTTCGCAGCGAGGCTAGCTATCTCGGATCGAGTTTCATCGGGTGCGAGAACCTGCATAGCTCCCCCAGATGCGATTACTGTCCGGGCCAACCAAGAAAGGCTGTAGGTAGAAACCTCAACGTGTGATCCACCCCCGGAGACGAAATGGCCTAGCGATTCACGTGAGCGACGTGAGTTGCCAAGTATTGCAACTGTAGCTTTCACTGAAGCATCCGAATGAATAATCGCAGCTATAGGACGTGCTGAATTCTCCAGCAGAGTTGCCCTCTGAATGCGGTCAATTCGGAATGTCCGTTGCGCCTGGGCCAACTCGCAGAATGCAACAAGGAAGTCACGACTATCGGCGATGTAACACTCTATTGGGTTGATGGTGCGCGAAGTGAGCGCACCGTCCGTCACTGCTACATAGTCAATCTCTAACGTACGACCTGACGCGATAGCTCGCTTGACTGTTGCCAAAATCTCGCCGCTATTGGATGGGGTTGCATCAATGACTCGTTCAAAACCCTTGCCTAATTTGGCTCGAAGAACGTTGATATCTGCACGCAGATCCATTCGCTCCTCGGGAAGATCTTTAGAAATCAGATCTAACCCTAAAAGGATCGCAACAATCTCTTGCGATGTGAGGCTGCGAACGTGATTGAGAGTATCCGCATTACGGATCGAAACGTATCCAGATTCAAATTCCAGTTCAATCAGGTCGAAGCGATCATCTCCACACATCCAGAGCGCGTTGAGATCAGAGAGAAGTTCAGCTACTGAGATTCCAAATTGCTCGGCAAGCTCGGTTGTTGCGATTCCTTGGTGGGAGGAAATATAAGGAACGAGGTCGAGCATACGTGCTGCCTTCTCGGTGGGTGTTGACTTCTTAACCATGCGCCGACACCGCCTGGTTTAAGACAGAGATGATTGCAGTGCGAGCCTCTTGTGGCTCAACAATTTCTACATCATCTAAATGCCACAAAACGTCGGCGAGAAGTTCAGATTGATGTAGGTATGGATACTCAACCACGCTCCACTCATCTCCGGCTTCAATCATCGTAGCGACCGCAACAATCTTCTGTGCCTTCCCTCGTCTGACTTTGAGCCGTGCCATCCCAGTCTTTACAGGTGATGCCAGATGGACGCTCATCGTGAAATCGGCGGGAATCTCGTATGAAGCTACTTTGCCCTGTCGGGTAATTTCTGAATCGATGCGATCTAAGCGAAAAAGGCGAATATCTTTTCTATCTAAATCCTGTCCCGCCACATACCAATACCCGCCCTTAGTTCCGGCTCCGTATGGCTCGATTACTCGCTGCTGCTGCACCAATTCTTGGGAGAGATATGTAAAAGAGATTGTTCGGCGCTCGGCGATTGCGTCAACGATGGCGGCGAAGTTCTCATCTGAGATATGAATAGTTGGTTCGATAGCTGGAATTGCATCCAAATCGCTATCGATTCCTAGTGATTTCAATTTGATAAGCGCTGATAGCGCAGATGAGTCGAGGACTGCGCCTTGCCAAATAGAAGTTGCCAAATTGATCAGTGATAGTTCGCGTGCTGAAATCTCGGTGATATCGCTGCGATAACTATCTGGCTTGATTCGGTAGCCAGCCTCGTCTTCAAAGAGTGGATCAAATGAACCAACTTCAATCTCGATTCCTAGATGACGAAGGTCATCCTTATCGCGTTCAAACATCCGCTCCTTTGCATCCGGTTCACCTTCATACCCGTCTACTGCAACAAAAATTTGAGCCTTGGTTAACCATCGTTTCGTGCCAAGCAGCGCAATAGTTAAATTAACGAGGCGCTCACTCTTCCGGGACACCGTACGCTCCTTTGGCAGGACGTCGTCGACGTGCAAGCACGTCAACACCGGGAGCCATACGCCTAGATTGAATAAGGAATCCGGTATGTCCAATCATCCGTTGTTGCGGACGAACTGCGAGTCCTTCATGATGCCAGCCGCGAACAATCGTTTCTGAGCTCTCGGGTTCTGTGAAATGTCCATTCTCTTTCAGCGCTTCGGCGGTGGCAGATAGTTGTGTAGTCGTTGCCACATAGGCAAGGAAGACTCCCCCAGGGCGTAAGACCTTCGCCGACATCTCTATGCACTCCCAAGGAGCGAGCATGTCGAGAATGACGCGGTCGAAATCTTCATCGAAATCTTGATCTTGCACCGAGCCAACATCTAATCGCCAATTGGAGGGCATATCTCCAAAGTACTGTGAGATATTGGCGGTGGCGTTATCTGCAAAATCTTGACGGCGTTCGACTGAATGAACCGAACCCCCAGGACCGACAGCGCGTAACAGTGAGAGAGTGAGAGCTCCACTACCTACGCCAGCTTCGAGGACGCGCGCACCAGGATAGATATCTGCAACACCGACGATCATTGCAGCGTCTTTTGGGTAGACAATTGTTGCGCCTCGCGGCATCGAGAGAACATAATCTGCAAGAAGTGGAATGAAGGCCGTGAATTTTAAACCTGCAGTTGTACTGACTACCGAACCTTCAGGTAATCCAATGAGATCATCGTGAGTAATCCAACCTTTATGTGTATGCCACTCTTTTCCAGGCGTGATCGTGAAGCTGTATAGCTTTCCTTTGGGATCGGTGAGTTGCACTCGATCGCCCGCTTGGAAGTAACCACGTGTAGACACAAGCGCATCTTAGGTTAAAGCGGCGAAACTTTTTCATTGTGCGCTGTATCGTCTGCGTGATGGAACCGCTACGCCTGTCCCCAAGCCGTATGAACGATTTCACCAATTGCCCTCAGCTCTATAAATATCGCGCTGTTGACCAGCTGCCTGAGCCGCCAAGTATCGATGCAGAACGCGGAAAATTGATCCATGCTGTTTTAGAAGATCTCTTTGAACTCCCTGCTGCATCCAGAACCTTCGAATCGGCCTCAGAATTATTGCCAGCTAAATGGATGGAACAAGTCGCAGCTCTTCCAGTGCTTAAAACTCTCGTCTTGGACGAGAAGGAGTGGTTCGACCGCGCCAACGCTTTACTGACCAATTACTTCTCACTCGAAAAACCTGAGACGTTCGATTCGACGTATCGCGAACTCCATCTCGAACGAGATATCTCTCCTGAGATTTACCTACATGGATATGTAGACCGCCTAGACATCGCGCCCACTGGTGAGGTTCGCATCGTCGATTATAAAACGGGAAAATCTCCCAAGCCAGGTTGGGAGGAGAAAGCTCTCTTTCAACTGCGTGTGTACGCACTTCTCTATTGGCAGAACCAGGGCGTACTGCCCAAACTCTTGCAGCTTATTTATCTCGGTGATTCGCGTATCGTGAAGAGTAATCCGACTGAGGCGCAGTTACTGTCGACTGAAAGAGTCTTGAAGAATATCGGCGATGAAATTCTCACCGCTCTTGAGACTCAATATTTTCCGACGAAGAAATCCAGATTATGCGATTGGTGCTTTTTTAAGACGATCTGCCCTGCTCACAACTAATTGGCGTTGAAGTACTTCGCTTCTGGGTGGTGGACGATGATTGCTGAGGTTGATTGCTCGGGATGTAATTGAAATTCCTCTGACAGTTCGACGCCAATTCTTCCTGGTTCAAGAAGCTCACAGAGTTGAGTCTGCTGCTCGATATCAGGACATGCTGGGTAACCAAATGAGTAGCGCGAGCCTCGGTAACCCTGGTCCAAGATTCCTTGTAAATCTGCAGAATCTTGGCCACGAACTGATAAATCCTCGCGAATACGAGCATGCCAATATTCAGCGAGAGCTTCTGTGAGTTGGACCGAAAGTCCATGCAGTTCAAGGTAATCACGATAGGCATCAGCTGCGAATAGCTCGTTAGCAGCCTTGCTGATCGTATTTCCCATCGTCACGACGTGGAATGCCACAACATCGACCTTGCCTGAATCTTTAGATGCGAAGAAGTCTGCAAGACATAACCTGCGATCGCGCGACTGACGCGGGAAGGAGAAGCGAACCCGTTCTTTACCTTCATGAGGTCCCTCGTGATGCAAAATTATTAGATCATTTCCTTCGGATACACATGGGAAATATCCGTAGACAACTGCGGCCTCTAACCAGCTGTTGGATTGCACATCGTTGAGCAATTTACGAAGTCGTGGGCGACCTTCAGTCTCAGCCATTGCTTCGAATTCACCACGCGCCCCTTTCAGGCCCCATTGGCCCATGAAGAGAGCGCGTTCATCGAGCATGCCGACGTAATCTGCAAGTGGAATTCCTTTAACGATACGGCTGCCGAAGAATGGGGCCTGAGGAATTGAAATATCAAGTGCAACATCGCTACGAACTGTGTCTATGACAGATTCGCCCTCGTGGCCGCGAGCAACTGCCTTCACTCGACGCTCTCGAAGTGCAGGAAGTGCGGCGCCCTCATCCCCACGCTTCACAGCCATAATCGCATCCATCAGACGCAGTCCTTCGAACGCGTCTCGTGCATATCGGACTTCTCCGGGGAAGATTGCAGCGAGGTCTTGTTCAACATAGGCACGAGTCAGAGCTGCTCCCCCAAGAACTACTGGCCATTTATCAGCCAAACCTCGTGATGTGATCTCTTGCAAATTCTCCTTCATGATGACGGTTGACTTTACTAAGAGCCCTGACATGCCAACTGCATCGACATCGTTTTCAAGGGCTGCATCAATAATCTGATTAACGGTCTGCTTAATTCCAATATTGACTACTTGATATCCATTATTGGTCAAGATAATGTCGACTAGATTCTTACCAATATCGTGAACATCACCTTTCACCGTTGCCAGCAACATACGACCACGTCCTGCGCCATCTGTCTTCTCCATATGTGGTTCGAGATAGGCAACAGCAGATTTCATGACCTCGGCGCTCTGCAGCACGAAAGGAAGCTGCATCTCGCCTTTACCAAACAGCTCTCCTACAACCTTCATACCTTCCAGCAGATGGTCGTTAATGATTGCAAGTGGAGAAATTCCATCACTCATCGCAGCGTCGAGGTCATCGTTCAGACCCACCTTTTCGCCATCAATAATGCGGTGCTCTAAACGCTGACGCAGTGGCAGTGCAGCAAGTTCAGAGGCGCGAATGTTACGTGATGCGGCTAGCTCAACGCCTTCAAAGAGTTGGAGGAATTCCTGCAAGGGGTCGTAAGTGCAAGTTTCCCCGTCGTAAGTACGGCGATCGTAAATCAGATCGAGTGCGACCTCTTTATGTCGTGTTTCGATGCGCGCCATCGGCATGATCTTTGATGGGTGAACAATCGCTGAATCGAGTCCAGCCTCCACACATTCATGGAGGAATACTGAGTTCAGAACAACGCGAGAGGCTGGATTGAGACCAAAGGAAACATTGCTGACGCCCAGAGTCGTCTGCACTTGCGGATATTCAGCTTTGAGCGCCCGAATAGCGTTGATGGTTTCTATTCCATCTCGCCTCGTCTCTTCTTGTCCTGTTGCGATAGGAAATGTCAGAGCATCAATGAGGATGTCACCAACTGCGACGCCCCAGTTCTTCGAGAGATCTTCAATAAGTCTGCGGGCAACGCGCAACTTCCATTCAGAAGTGCGCGCTTGTCCCTCTTCATCAATCGTAAGGGCGACAACGGATGCACCGTGTTCTTGCACAAGTGGCATGATGCGTGCAAAACGTGAAGTTGGTCCGTCCCCATCTTCATAATTTACGGAGTTGATAACACAACGACCACCAAGTGCTTCGAGGCCAGCCTTCAGTACAGCAGGCTCGGTTGAATCCAGAACGATGGGGAGAGTTGACGCAGTGGCAAAGCGAGATGCAATGTCAGTCATATCCCGAACACCATCGCGTCCAACGTAATCGACTGAAAGATCGAGCATATGTGCGCCATCGCGAATTTGATCGCGAGCTATTTCAACGCAGGTCGACCAGTCTTCGGCAACGAGCGCATTACGAAAGGCTCGGGAACCGTTGGCATTGGTGCGTTCACCAATAGCGAGATAGGTCTTATCCTGTCTAAAAGGAACATACTGGTAGAGAGATGATGCTCCAGGATCGAGTGCCGGTGTCCGCTTCTTTAAGGAGCGTCCGCCAAGTAGACCAACCACGGCCCCTAAATGATCTGGCGTTGTTCCGCAGCACCCACCGATGAGTGCAATGCCATAGTCATCCACAAATGTTTCGAGCGCTTTAGCTAGCTCATCTGGTCCGAGCGGATATTCCGCACCATGTTTGCCAAGGATGGGCAGACCTGCATTGGGCATTACCGAAATTTCACACTGAGCATTCTTGGAAAGATAACGGAGATGCTCTGACATTTCGGTCGGACCAGTTGCGCAATTGAGACCAATGAGATCAATATCTAGGGGTTCGAGTGCGTTGAGCGCAGCTCCAATTTCAGAGCCGAGCAACATTGTTCCCGTGGTTTCAACAGTTACCTGCGCAATTAGGATCACATCACGTTTTGATTCAGTGATTGCTTGACGTGCTCCGTTGACTGCAGATTTTGCCTGCAATAAATCCTGTGTTGTCTCAATCAGTAAGGCATCTGCGCCAGAATCAACTAAACCTTTCGACGCGGTGTAGTAAGCATCTTTGAGAAAGGCATATGTCGTATGTCCAAGGCTTGGCAGTTTGGTTCCTGGCCCAAGTGAACCTAAAACAAAGCGTGGGTGTTCTGGTGTTGCGTATGCATCTGCAGCCTCACGAGCAATCTTTCCGCCGGCAAATGCTAATTCGTAGATCCGATCTTCAATTCCATATTCGGCAAGGTTGGCCCAGTTGGCACCGAATGTATTTGTCTCGATTGCATCGACTCCCACTGCTAAATAGGCATCGTGGACTGAACGAACTAGATCCGGACGGGTGACATTGAGGATCTCGTTGCAACCCTCGAGGTTCTGAAAATCTTCCAGTGAGGGGTCGGCGGCTTGTAGCATCGTTCCCATAGCGCCATCGGCGATAACTGTGCGAGTGGCCAGAGCGCGACGGAGCACACCATCGACAACCTTGATATCTGCTTTTGCGCTCGTCACGACGCTGAGGTTACCGTAAGGTGTAGATATGGAGCTTCATCAAATACCTGCGCTGCGCTCACCAGTGATGGTTATCGCATTCTCGGGATGGAACGATGCTGGAGAAGCTGCGACTGGAGCTGCCTCGCATCTACTTGCCTCGTGGATTGAGTCAGATACCGATGTGGTCCCAGAATTAATTGCTGATGTGGATGTAGAAGAGTTCTACGATTTTCAAGTAAATCGACCAACTGTCTATATTGATGATTCAAGTATCCGAAGTCTTACCTGGCCTGGGACACAAATTTTTGGACTTCGCACACCTGAACTAGATCATGACTTCGTTGTCGTACGAGGTGTTGAACCATCAATGAAGTGGAAGACATTCGCTGCAGACATACTCGATCTCGCCGATGATCTCGAAATCGATATGGTCATCACTCTTGGTTCTATGTTGGCCGATACGCCTCACACTCGTCCAATATCGGTAAGCGGGAGCGGCGCACATCCTGAGATAGCCCGACGCTTAGGTGTGGAAATTAGCAAATATGAAGGGCCTACTGGAATTCTTGGTGTCATCCAAGATGCGTGTGTGCGCCGAGATATCGATGCCATATCGCTGTGGGCTGCCATTCCTCATTACGCACCTAATTCACCGTCGCCCAAGGCAACGCTCGCACTGATTAATGCTCTGGAAGATTTCCTTGAAATATCTCTGCCACAAGGCGAGCTACTGAACGAATCACGTGCGTGGGAATCAGAAGTCACTGAGATGGCAAAGGAAGATGCTGATGTTGCCGAATACGTGAAAGCTCTTGAAGAGAGTAAGGATGCAGCAGAACTTCCAGAAGCAACGGGTGAATCGATTGCCCGTGAATTTGAAAGATTCTTACGTAGGCAGAGCGAGAACTAAAGACAAATTCCAAGGAGTGTGTCGAGAGCGCGGGCGAGCTCACCCGCTTCTCCCCCAGTGTGTCCAGACTCAGTTGCATCCATCCACGCGTAAAGATGTTTGAGAGCTGAAGAAGTATCGAGATTATTCGACAGTGATGTAATCACTGCATTGATTACAGAATCAGTGGGTGCGACTTCCATCCGGGCAAGATTGAGTTGAAGTCGCAGAATATCTTTCTCGGCTTTGGCAAGAATCGAATTGTTCCACATGAGATCTGCACTATAGGAGTGGTCCATGAGCGCCCACCTTATGGACATGGGGTTTACTCCGTTGCGAATCAGCTGCGAGACAAAGACCAGATTGGCAAGAGACTTGCTCATCTTCTCGCCATCAAGACCAATCATCCCGGTATGTACATAGGTGCGAGCGAATCGCTGTCCAGTCATGGCACGGCTTTGAGTCGCAGACATTTCATGATGCGGAAATATCAAATCACTTCCACCGCCTTGTATATCTATCGCAAATTCATCGCGTGCATCCGGCTTCAGATAGTGAAGTGCGATTGCGCAACATTCGATATGCCAGCCCGGTCTGCCTGACCCAAATGGACTTGGCCATCCTGGTTCGCCCTCGCGTTGCGATAGCCACACCAGTGCATCAAGTGGGTCTGCCTTTCCAGTGCGCTGTGGGTCTCCACCACGTTCGGAAAAGATCGTGAGCATCTGATCTTGCGATAGGTGGGAGCGAGAGCCAAACTCTGAATCACTGCGTACAGTGAAGTAGATATCTGAATCAACTAGATACGTTGTATCCGCAGCTTGCAATTTCTGTACTGCATCAACGACCAACTGCATCGCTTCTACAACGCCGACGTAGTTTGTGGGCGGGATGATATGAAGATCTGTCATGTCGCCTCGAAAGAGATCAATTTGTGACTGTGCCAAGTCCTGCCACTTCACACCATCGCGAGCTGCGCGTTCTAACAATGGATCATCGATATCAGTAATGTTTTCCACAAAATCAACGTTGGCGCCTGTGGCGCGAAGATATCTATTGATGAGATCAAAGGTCAGATACGTTGCCGCATGTCCGAGATGGGTTGCATCGTATGGAGTAATCCCACAGACATACATTCGGTAGTGGCTCTTCTTGTCTAACTTCTCAACCTTCTGGGAACTGGTATTGAGAAGAGAGAGCTCTGGAACCAAGAAGCGATTCGACAGTTTTGGCAGATAAACCTCTGGCCACGAGTACATATCAAAACCCTAACTTAAAATGGCGGCCATGGAACAGCCGGCCATTCATCACTAGGAGCTGGGAAACGCTGAGTGTCTAGGAGTCGCTCAATTCGCAGAAGTAAGGCGTCACATTCTCGTTCTGTAATGAGAGCGCTCAGTTCATCTGGTTGCTGGATCAGACAATCTCGGAGTTCACTAAGTTGCGTGTTCTCTGGCTCTGAAAGTGGTTTGTCGGCCCATTGCCATAAAACGGTACGCAATTTATCTTCTTCATGGAAGGTAACGCCATGATCACAACCGCGCAGCTCTCCATCTGCGCTGGGCAAGAGATGGCCAATTTTGCGATCAGTATTGTTAATCACCGCATCAAAGAGCGCCATGGATCGCAGTCGAGCATCATCTGTTCGATAGAACTGTGCCAGGTCGATACTTTCATCTATATCAATCCATTGTTGGACCATTCCGATTCCGAATGGGCCATCACGAAGAACGGTGGGCGGAACGAGGAAGAATTTCCCCAACTCACTAATGCGATAGGCCGCATATTCGCGCTGTGCCAAATTTCCATCCGGAAAATCCCATAGGGGTCTCTCTCCCGCAACTGGTTTGTAGATAACCGGGAAACTCGTCTCGTCGTATGTGCAATTTGCGTATAGCGTCGCATTGGATGCATCGACGAGCCTTCCGGTAACTTCTAGCTCACCACTCTGTAGATGTTCAAGAATCGCACTCATCGGCGATACCCGTTAGCGCGTGGACAGAGATGACCTTTGGGATCAATCGGTCCGCCACAGAATGGACAGGGTTGCCGCCCTGCTCCCACAACAGCGTTTGCTCTTTTCGAGAATTTCTCCGCTTCACTCGGTGTAATCAAAACACGGAGAATGTCTTGGTCACCGCTGAGATCATCGACATCGATAAAGTCTGGCTCGTCAGAGCCTTCTTCCGCGATAGCCTGGAGATCGATTTGAATCAGGGTTGTTTCAGAATCGAAAGCTAGTCCAATAATTCCGACGCGGAACTCTTCCTCTATTGGTGTAGACAGAGGCTCGTCATCTTTTGGAAGTCGTTGAATGGCGATAGTTGGGTCGCTCTGTTTAATCTCACGAACCATAAAGACGAGGCGTTCTGCCAACGCAACTACTTGGGTCTTCTCAAGTGAGACAGAGATAAGGCGGGAGCCTTGTCGAGCTTGTATGAAGAAGGTCCGCTCACCTGGTTGACCGACAGTTCCTGCAATAAAACGATCAGGGAGATCAAAGAGAAGTATGCGTGCGGTCATCGCTTCTTCCCGCGCAGAGTTCCAGCCCCGCCTCCCAAGAGAGTCTTGGAAACCTTGGGCGCCTGCAATAACGGCTTGATAGAGGTCTTGGTGTCATTGAACATGATGAGCCTGGCGCTGTGTGCATCCACATCAAGGATCGTTATCGATGCGGGATCAATCACTAAGCTTTGAAAATTATCGAGTTTGAGATCTATCAGCCCTGCCACAACCGCTTTAATAACATCGCCGTGGCTCACCAGAAGATGAATACCATTCTTCTTCGACGCTGCAGCTTCACGAACAGATACGAGCGCTCTCTTCTGCATTGCAGTGAAGCGCTCGCCTTCAGGGAACTTCACTTTGCTTGGCTTACTCTGTATTAACTTCCAAAGCGGCTCTCTTCGCAGACTGGATAATTTTCTTCCACTCCAACTACCGTAATTCATTTCTATGATTCCATCATCAAGCTGGTAATCGTTAACTCCGCGTGAATATTTGGAGGCAAGCCATGGCGATATTGTTTCCTCGCATCGTTGCATGGGACTTACTCGAATCGAGTCGAAGACAGTTGCACCGATACGTTCGGATAACTCATGTGCTTGGCGGGTTCCGTCCTTACTTAACGAAACTCCTGATAGTTGGCCAGAGAGAATTCCTGCGCTATTCGCTGTCGAATGCGCATGTCTGAGTAAAACTATCTTTGCCACAACACGTAGATTAACGCGATATTAGTCCTGACGATATTTATGGACTTTTAGTTGCTAGGGTGCGCGATATGGAGATGAGACGAGCCGGCAAGAGTGGACTTGAACTTTCTCGTTTAGGGCTTGGAACCATGACCTGGGGTCGAGATACCGATACGCATGAGGCTGCTGATCAATGTCGCGCCTATATTGAAGCTGGTGGCAACTTCTTGGATACCGCCTCAACCTATGGTGATGGCGATAGCGAGAGAGTTATTGGTGGATTAATCGGAACGCTCTTTCAACGCAGCGATGTTGCGATCGCTACCAAGGCAGGAATAACCTTCCCGGACGGTCATAGAACAATCAATAATTCGCGGCAAGCGCTGATATCTGAATTAGATCGATCCCTGACCAGACTTGAGACAGATTATGTTGATATCTGGCAGATTCATTCGTGGGATCCATTCACACCACTTGAAGACACCCTCTCAGCCCTTGATTACGCTTACTCGTCAGGAAAAGCGCGCTATGTGGGAATCAGTAATTTTTCAGGTTGGCAGAGTGCGCGTGCGATCACTATTCAAGAATCTAATTCAGCAAAGGCTCCGATAATCTCGCATCAAGTTGAATATTCACTTCTGAACCGAGCTGCTGAGTCTGAAGTCCTTCCCTGTGCCGACGAGACGGGCATCGGAATCCTTGCCTGGGCACCTCTGGGTCGTGGAGTACTGACAGGAAAATATCGCAATGGAATACCAAGTGATTCACGCGCTGCAGCTCCTCACTTTGTAAAGCACGTTGAACCATATCTGCACTCTGATAGCACCCGAATTGTTGAAGCAGTTGCGGTTGCGGCGCAAGGTTTGGGTTTCTCGCCCCTCGAAGTTGCCCTAGCGTGGGTCCGAGACACACCGGGTATCACCAGTGCAATTGTGGGAGCACGCACTGGGGCTCAGATGCGCGGAATCTTAAAGAGTGAAGAAGTTACCTTGCCGCAAATTGTGCGTGATGCACTCGATGATGTTTCGAGTGACTTAACAATTCTCTAAGAAATTCTCTAGAACCTTCACGCCAAACTCAAGGCCCGAGATCGGAACTCGCTCATCTACACCGTGAAAGAGCGCCATAAAATCCAAATCCGCTGGCAATTTCAGTGGACTAAATCCATAGCCGACAATTCCCAACTCTGATAGCGCCTTGTTATCTGTGCCTCCACTCATGAGATATGGAACTGGAATTCCTTCGGGGTCGAAGGCAAGTATGGCTCGGCACATTGCCTCGACTAGATCGCCTTCGAAATTAACTTCGAGTGCGATATCACGCGAGATAGTTTCGATGGTGATATCTGGGCCAATAATCGAACGAATAGTTGTGTTGAGTTCATCTTCATATCCAGGTAAGAAGCGACCATCGATCACCGCACTCGCACTCCCCGGAATTACATTTGCTTTATAACCAGCTTCCAGCATCGTTGGGTTGGCAGTGTTTTGTAGCGTCGCACCAATCATGCGTGCAGTCGGACCAATCTCTGTGAGTAAGGGGCGAAGGTCTTTCTCGTCATAGCTCTTGCCAGTGGCCTCAGCGATTTTCTTAAAGAGAGTTTTGACAGTCGATGTGTAACGTTGTGGCCACTCAAAGCGACCAATCTTCGCCACTGCTTCAGTAAGGGCGGTCAGCGCGTTTTCATCATTCATCATGGAGCCGTGGCCCGCACGACCTGTGGCAGTAAGCCTCATCCAATGAATTCCCTTTTGCGCAGCTTCAACAAAGTAGAGTCGTTTTCCATCGCCTACAGTGACTGAGAATCCCCCGACCTCAGATATCGCTTCAGAACAGCCAGCGAAAACTTCAGGATGATGCGCAGCCATCCAACGCGACCCATAGGTCATACCTGCCTCTTCATCTGCAAAAAATGCCAGAACAATGTCGCGCGGTGGTTTATAGCCAGAACGGGCCCATTTACGAATGATGGCGAGAATCATCGCGTCGGTATTCTTCATATCAACTGCGCCGCGACCCCAAATCATTCCATCACGAATCTCAGCTGCGAATGGATCGACAGACCAATCCGCTGCATGTGCTGGCACTACATCGATATGACCGTGCACAACGAGTCCGGGACGGGATGCATCAGTTCCTGGGATATGTGCGATCACGTTACAACGGTTTGGTGCTGACTCGTAGATGGTTGCCTTGATACCAACTTCTGCAAGAGATGCGACTACATATTCTGCAACTGCTTTTTCATCTCCCTTTCCTTCCCCGTAATTGACAGACGGGATGCGGATGAGATCTTGGCAAATCTTTACAACTTCTTCTTCGAGAGTCATATCCCTATTCTGCCTCTGATTGCGCTCTAGATGTAGCAAGCACAATGCCTCACTTTTGCATGAGAGCTAAGCCGTTGCTATCGTTACCCTGTTATTTCGGCTTGAACGCTTAGGATTACTCCCAAGCGAGCGAGTTACTCGTCCGGGTGGCGGAATTGGCAGACGCGCTAGCTTGAGGTGCTAGTTCTCGCAAGGGATTCGGGGTTCAAGTCCCCGTTCGGACACAGTTACGGTGGTACATCGCACGATGCAAATCTCAGAAGCCCTATCGCTCATTCGGCCCATCCCTGATTTTCCATCTGCTGGAATTCTCTTTCAAGATATTACTCCGCTCCTTGCTAACGCAGATGCCTTGTCCTGCGTAATCAGCGCGCTATCACAATGTGATGGCGAAGCCGATGTTGTCGCGGGCGTTGAAGCTCGCGGATTTATTTTAGGAAGTGCGCTATCGCTCTTCAGATCCTCTGGTTTTGTACCCATCCGTAAAAAAGGAAAACTCCCTCACGATGTCTTCTCACAATCATATGGACTTGAATATGGGCACGACGTTATCGAAATTCATAAGGATGCCTTTCTGCTCGGGCAGAAAGTTCTACTGTTAGATGATGTCTTAGCCACAGGTGGAACCCTGGAAGCGTCACTGCGCCTGATTGAGGAAGCAGGTGGTTCCATCTCTTCGATAGTAGTTCTGCTCGAAATCTCAGCGCTCGGTGGTCGCGCAAAGATTGCGCAATCATTTCCTGATGTGATTGTCCACGCCTTGGTCACCGTGTAATGCGCATCAAAGAGATTCAATCACTACGCGCACTTGCCTCAATTCTTGTTGTTATCTATCACGCCAAGCTCATTGGAGGCGGCTATATTGGCGTTGATATCTTCTACGTTATCTCGGGTTACCTCATCACCGGACTTCTCTTACGAGAGCTTGAGAAATCAAAGACGCTCTCTTTCAGCACCTTCTATCTTCGGCGAATAAAGAGGTTGCTACCAACCTCGTACTTTGTACTGATCATCACAGCCATATCCGCCTGGATTCTGTATCCGGCAACAATGCGCCACGACATAGGTAGAGATATTGCCGCTGCCTCGATCTACATCTCAAACTATCTCTTTGCCTTCTGGCAGATGGATTATCAAAACCTGGAGGCTATTCCCCCAGTTGTTATCCATTACTGGTCACTAGCGGTGGAAGAACAGTTCTATCTCATCTGGCCACTGTTGATTTTTATCTTCTTTAAACGAGGTGGGCGCAGATTTGTCAGACGCTCTGTCGCAATAATTACCGCACTTTCTTTCATATGGAGTTTCTACCAGACACAGACCGCACCGATCTGGGCTTTCTACTCTCTGCCAACTCGTGCATGGGAACTAGGTGTGGGCGCTCTTCTGATCTTCGTTCCCGACTTCACCAGGGCTAAGAGAGCGCTATCTGCGATCTCTTTGGTCGCACTCATTCTCGGAAGTCTCTATTTCAAGGACAGTACTTCTTTTCCGGGAATTGCTGCACTACTTCCAGTTCTTGCTACAGCCATCGCAATTGCAACTATCGGGCATTGGCCATTGCTTGTCCGAACTATTGCTCACACTCGCATTGTTCAATGGTTAGGTGATATTTCCTATCCACTGTATCTGTGGCATTGGCCATTGCTTGTCATACCAGCTGTCTATCTGGGCCGCGGGCTCTCTATCTATGAGAGAGTTATCTGCATTATTGCCACACTGATTCTCTCGTGGTTAACTCATAAATGGATTGAAGAACCACTGCGCAGTAAAGCCATTGCCGGACCTTTGATTGTGAAAGCCGCAAGTATCGCAACAGTTGTCTCACTCTCACTGGGTCTGACCATCTATTCCTCTGCTGCGACACAGATTGGTCTGCCAAACGGATCGAATGCGAACTTGACCAACATCCTTGAGAAGCCCTTAATCTACAAGGACGGATGTCACCTTAACTTCGGCGAATCAATTTCACCCGACTGCACCTATGGTGTGCGAGGAGCTAAGGTAAAGATTGTCCTCTTTGGGGATTCGCATGCCGCGCAGTGGTTTCCGGCACTTGCGAAACTTGCGGTCATTCACAAATTTGAATTGATTTCGCTCACGAAATCTTCTTGTCCTGGCCCAGCTGTGCAGAAATCGAATACTTCGACCTATAAAAATTCAGATTGCACCGCCTGGAGAGAGAATTCCTATCGCAGAATCTCAGCGATTCACCCAGATGCAGTCATCGTCAGCGGTATGCAACAACCAGATGCCGTTATAGGAAGCGGTTCCTTTGCACAATTATGGAGAATTGGCGAAGCCAGAACGCTCGCACGCATTCAGGCAAGTTCACCCAATCTCATCTACCTGGTCGATACACCGCACCCAGCGCGCGATATACCCAGCTGCGTTTCGACTGGATTAATGAAGGCCTGCAATCTCACCAAAGCGTCACCTGCCTACACAATCACGGGTTTTTATAACATCAATCCCAATAGATGGCTTTGCCAGAATTTCTGCCCGGCGGTACTTAATAATCAGGTTGTGTATCGGGATGCATCCCACATTAGCGTTGCAATGAGTGAGCTCCTTGCTGGAAAATTATTTTCCTCGTTGCAGGCTGCCGGGGTAAATTTCTAGATGATTGACTGCGGAAAAGAGATTTTAATGGCAGGATGCGAACGTGGCTGAACTCATTTATTACTGCGGGACTATGGATAGTGGAAAATCCACTCTTGCACTGCAGACTGCTCACAACCATAAGAGTCGCGGTCGCACAGGTCTTATCTTCACCAATAAAGATCGTGCTGGTTCAGGCGTCATTAGCTCCCGTCTGGGTCTGCAATCTGAGGCAATTGAGGTGGAAGAGACTCTAGATCTCCATAAATTTGTCGTTGAACACCTGTCGATGGGTGAACGTATCGATTACATCATCTGCGACGAAGCGCAGTTCTATCAACCCATTCAGATTGACGAATTAGCGAAGATTGTTGATGGCTTAGGGATCGATGTGTATGCCTTTGGGATTTTGGCCGATTTCAAGACCAAACTCTTTCCTGGCTCGGCTCGATTAGTTGAGTTAGCAGATCGCGTCAATACTCTTCAAGTAGAAGCTCTTTGCTGGTGCGGCTCGCGTGCTACTCATAATGCTCGAACAGTAAATGGAGTGATGGTCACCGAGGGCGAACAGGTCGTTGTTGGTGATGTTGGTAAGAGCGATGAAGTCGCCTACGAGGTTCTCTGCCGTCGACATCACATGCGCAGAGTTACGGCTAGGGCTTCTCGGGCAGGACATATGAGCTCTGACCCACTACCGTTCACCTAGAAAATCCGCCACATACAAACTTCCGAAGGAAAAGGTTCAATTCATGAATACACGCGCCTACGCAGTCCTCGCCGCTAAAGAGAAGCTTGTTCCTTTTGAATTCGATCGCAGAGCCTTGGGTGCACATGACGTTGCACTTGATATCGCATATGCGGGAATCTGCCACTCCGACATCCATCAAGCTCGTGAGGAGTGGGGTCCAGCGATATTTCCAATGGTTCCAGGACATGAGATAGCTGGCACAGTCACAGCTATCGGAGCGTCGGTGACAAAATTTAAAGTGGGAGATCTCATCGGCGTTGGAGTCTTTGTTGACTCATGTCGCGTTTGCGAGAACTGCAAAGCGGGATTGCAACAGTATTGTCTTGAAGGAATGACCGGTACTTACAATCAACTAGAGCGTGACGGAACAACAGTTGCAATGGGTGGCTACAGCAATTACTTCGTGATTAACGAAGATTATGCAGTGACCATCCCCGCAAACCTTCCGCTCGAAGGTGTTGCTCCACTTCTGTGTGCGGGTATAACTCTGTACTCACCGATTAAGCATTGGGGCGTTGGCCCAGGAAAGAAAGTTGCAGTCATGGGACTGGGTGGTCTCGGACATATGGGAGTCAAGTTTGCAGCCGCACTTGGCGCAGATGTGACCGTGCTTTCACACTCACCAGAAAAGGAAGCTGATGCTCGCGCCATGGGAGCCCACTCTTTTATTGCAACGAACGATAAAGCAGTATTTGCACAGTACGCGAAGACATTCGATGTCATCCTCAATACAGTGAGCGCAGAATTAGAGATCGATCTCTACCTCAGCCTACTGAAGCTCGATGGAACTCTCGTTGTCATCGGCCTACCTGGTAAGCCTTATGCACTTAACGCAGGTACTTTGCTCAATGGCCGTCGCTCCATCGCAGGCTCCATGATTGGCGGAATGCCCCAGCTTCAAGAGATGCTCAATTTCTGCGGCGAGAAGAATATTGTCAGCGATGTGGAAGTTATCAAGGCTGATTACATCAATGAGGCATATGAACGAACCGTGGCAAGCGATGTGAAATATCGTTTTGTGATTGACGCTTCAACCTTTTAAGCCTTGCAGCTGAGTTAATTCAACGAGTGCACTGCAGTTGCTAACAGCGGAGCTATGACCAATGCAGGCAAGAGATTGGCAACTGCAATTCTCTTGATATCTAACAGTCGGAGGGCAATGCCTACAAGCATCAGTCCCCCGCAGACCGTGATGGCATCGATTTGATATTGACTCAGAATTGAACCAGAGGCCAACCCGATCACTGTCCAAAAACCTTGATACAACGCGACTGGAATGATTGATGCAGCAACTCCCCAACCTAGGGTTGAAGCAAATGCCATGGACGCAAAGAAGTCGAGCGAAGACTTCAAGATCAATTGATCTATGCCTTGTGACATTCCATCACTGACACTCCCAAGAATTGCGAGTGGGCCTATGACAAAGAGAAGAGAGGCCGATACGAATCCCTCAACAAATGGACTATCGCTGGAAGCTTTAAATCTCTTACGCAGATTTTCACCGAAGGAGTCAAGACGAGTCTCAAGTGACAAGGCGGAGCCAACCAGACCTCCCAGCAACATGGATGCCAGGATGATAAGAAGAGATGCGCCTTTAGGAAATGACTGTACGAATTGTTGACTCCACAGCGGGATAATGGCCGAAGTCGCGCCGAGCAGGGTGATTAAACCGAGGATATCCGTAATCAAACTTGTTGCTGATTTGGTAATGCGCGAGCCGACTGCGATTCCTATCGTTGACCCAACGAGTACCGCAACGACATTGATTACTGTTCCAAGACCGATAAACATTGTTTAACTATAGACTCTGACAATGAAGTTGAATGCAGTTCGCCATCTTTTTGCGCCACATAAGACTGTACCCATTACCCCGTGGCGCGCGCAGACTCGTTGGCAGCTATCCCCCATACGTGTCCTCATTCTCTTTGCTGGTTTGATTATCTTCGGACTGGGTGACTCTCTCTTGATTCAAGGCAATCAAGGCAACGCACCTTGGACCGTATTTGCACAGGGAATCACAATCAAGACTGGAATGAGTATTGGTTTTGCGACTCTTCTTATCAGCACCTTTGTTCTACTTATTTGGATTCCACTTCGCGAAAAACCAGGGTTTGGAACTCTCTCAAATATCGTATTGATCGCAACATTTATCCAGGTGGGAACGGAAATATTTCCGGAACAACACTCATTGGTGTCAGGCATTTCATTCGATCTGATCGGAATCGCGATGGTTGGTCTCGGCTCATCTCTCTACATCACATGTGGCCTCGGACCAGGTCCACGAGATGGCGCTATGACCGGAATTCATTACCGGACCGGTATCCGAGTCGGTCGCGTTCGATTAGGTATCGAACTCGTCGTGCTGGTCATCGGGTGGCTTTTGGGAGGGACTGTTGGCATAGGAACAGCGCTCTTTGCGTTGCTTATTGGCCAATCTGTTGCCATTTTCCTCGGAATCGTCGCGCGCCTGACTCAGAAGTAGCACACACCTTCAACTAATCTGACACCACCTTCCCCCGGGCCTGTGACCCGTCACTTCACACGGGGTCGCAAACACCCCCGATAACAAAATCAGGAAGGTTCGTCATGCTTGATACTTTCTTCAAAATATCTGAACGTGGCTCAACTGTAGGACGAGAAGTTCGCGGCGGTTTCGTCACATTCTTCACCATGGCCTACATCGTTGCACTCAATCCCCTCATCCTTGGCGGCGCTAAGGACAGCACTGGCCATTACTTAGGTGGCGCAACAGATGGAGCTAATTTCGCTGCTATCGCGGCTATGACCGCTCTGATGGCTGGCCTCTTAACACTCTTTATGGGCGCTTACGCGAACTTTCCGCTTGCGCTAGCAACTGGCCTCGGTCTCAATACCTTCGTAGCCGTTGGTATCGCATCACGCATGACATGGGCAGATGCAATGGGGCTTATCGTTGTTGAAGGCCTCATCATTACAGTCCTCGTTCTCACAGGATTTAGAACTGCAGTTTTCCGTGCTGTTCCACAGCAACTTAAAATTGCAATCTCAGTAGGTATTGGACTCTTTATCACCTTGATTGGTCTCGTCGATGCAGGATTCGTTCGTCGTACCGGTCAGGGACCAGTTCCAGTGACACTGGGCGATAATGGAAATCTCGTTGGATGGCCAATCATCGTCTTCGGATTCGGTTTAATCACCATCATCGTTCTGATGATTCGCAAGGTTAAAGGTGCGATCCTTATCGGTGTCATAGCTGCCACCGTACTCTCCATCATCATAGAGAAGGCATTTAAGATCGGCGAAAATTACCTTCCTAAGGGCGTTGTTGATAACGTCTTTGGTGGCAAAATGCCGGCAGATTTCAAAGGCTTTGTCACCGCAGGTGGCGACTATGTCAATCCAAAGGGCTGGGGACTCAACGTTCCTCACATTCCTTCAAAGATTATAGATAAGCCAGATTTCAGTCTCTTCGGGCACTTCAGTCTCTTCGGAGCTTTCCATGTAACTGGTGTCTCCATTGTTGCTGCAGTACTTCTCGTCTTTACTCTGCTGCTCTCTGACTTCTTTGACACTGTAGGTACTGTGACTGCAATTGCAACAGAAGGCGGATTGATTGATGGTGCTGGAAATATTCCTAACAACAACCGCATTCTCTTTGTCGACTCAGTTGCAGCGGCAGCTGGCGGCGTAGGCAGCATCTCTTCCAATACCAGTTATATCGAATCAGCATCAGGTGTTGGTGAAGGTGCGCGTACTGGCCTTGCCTCAGTTGTTACGGGAATTCTCTTCCTACTGACAACATTCCTAGCTCCCGTCGTAAAGGTCATCCCTTACGAGGCTGCTACACCGGCTCTCGTGATCGTCGGATTCTTGATGATGTCCCAGATTAAGGATATCGATTGGTCTGATTACGGAATTGGAATGCCAGCATTCCTATCCATCATCTTGATGCCATTCACATACAACATTTCAGTTGGTATCGGCGCAGGATTCCTTTCGCACGTGCTTATTAGAGTGGTGCAGGGACGCAGTAAAGAAGTACATGCACTCTTGTACTTAGTATCTGCGCTCTTCGTTATCTACTTCTTACAATCTCCCATCAATATGTGGGTAAGCAAGTAGCAAGAAACCATTGAAAGATCAGGCCCCGCATTCGTGCGGGGCTTGATCTCTTTCACCAATATATTGTCGATTTTCCCTGACTCGTCAGAATGTGATTAGCTCGTGAGAACGGCTTCGAACCAAAGAAACCCCGATAGGAACTCAATGGACTTGGGTGGGATGACTCAATGCGATAAGTGAAATGTGCGGCAAGTTCTTGCGCGTGTCTGCCCCATAAAATTGCCACAACATCCCGAGAGCCGAGTTCGCGAGCAACTGCATCAGTGATTTTCTGCCAGCCAATGGTGGCGTGTGCATTAGCAGAGCCAATCTCTGTTGTGAGAACTCGATTCAGCAGCATCACTCCCTGAGCTGACCAAGCAGAGAGATCACCAGAACGTGGCGCTGGATTACCGATATCGCTTGCAAGTTCAATGAAGATATTCTGCAAACTTTTAGGAAGAGTCTTCACTGAGGAATTCGTTGAGAAGGCCAACCCATGAGCATGCCCTAGAGTCGGATACGGATCTTGGCCGATAATCACGCATCGAATTTCTGGCAAGGGCTGAAGAAAAGCTCGGAAGATATCTTCTTCGCCAGGGCTAACTGTCTTTACATCTATGTGGCTCAGTACTGCGTTGATGTCATTGCGAAGCGGCTCGAGTACAGGTAGCCAGCTAGAGTGCACGAGCGAAGAATCGAAATCCTTCATACCGAACTTCCATGGGTAATTCGAATACTGCCGACATATGTTCAGAGGTAATCACTTGATCTATGGGTCCCGAGACGGCGATAGCCCCATCCTTGAGAATGAGTGCGTGAGTTGTTCCTACCGGAATCTCTTCAATGTGATGAGTGACCAAAATTGAAGCGGGTGCGGCAGGATCGGATGCAAAGAGTGAGAACCTTTTTAGTAAATCTTCTCTACCGCCTAAATCTAGCCCTGCGGTAGGTTCATCAAGCAGAAGTAATTCTGGATCGGCCATCAGCGCACGCGATATCTGCACTCGCTTCTTCTCTCCATCACTTAACGTGCCATAGCTGCGATCTGCCATTTCTCTGACACCGAAGGTTGTCAGAAGTGCAACCGCTCTGGATTCGTCCCACAAATCGTAGGCTTCATTCCATCGACCAAGCACTGCATAGGCTGCGGTGAGTACGACATCGCGCACCTTCTCTTCATACGGAATATCTTCTGAAATCAACGTTCCACAGATACCAATTCGAGTTCGAAGTTCCCAGAGATCTACCTTTCCCATCTGCTTATCAAGGACCGTGACTGTTCCTTGAGTTGGAAAGATTCGTGTTGCAAGAATCTGCAGAAGAGTTGATTTACCAGCGCCATTGGGGCCAAGAACAACCCATCGCTCGCCCTCTGAAATAGAGAAGCTGATTGGTCCCAAAATCGTCTTCTGTCCACGACGGACTGACACATCCCGTAATTCCAGAACAGTATTACTACTCATAGGAGTGAAAGATATATCTTTGCAAGGAGAATCACGCTTAATTGTCGGCCAGCGCACAGTGATTCGCGATAACCTCGCCCATATGAACGCGGAAAGTAGCCATTACACAGGTCTTATCCTCGTCTCAGGAATAGATTCTCCTGGAATTACCCAAGCCCTCTTTGACACCCTGGCACCATTTGCGATTACTGTTCTCGATATCGAGCAGGTAGTCATACGCGATCGCCTTATTTTGACTGTCTTGATCGCTCTCAACCCTGCGCATGCTGATGCGATTGAAGAAGATCTACAGAGCTGCGCAGAGCGACTTACTATCGATATTGCAACCTCTTTCCAAGAGCAAGGTCAATCGTCCATCGCCGTGAAAACCGGACTTGTACATGTCGTCGCCCTAGGCAACCCATTACCCCCAACTGCTCTCGCAGCGATTGCTGCAGCCATCGCCACTCAGGGTGGAAATATCGAGCGCATTCAGAGAACTGCAAGTTATCCCATCACTGCAATTGAATTCATCGTCTCTGGAGCCGACCAACTTTCGATTCGCCAATGTTTAGCTGAAGTGACCATCAGCCACAGCGTAGATATTGCTGTCTCCCCCGGCGGACTCATGCGCTGGGCAAAGAAGTTAATTGTGATGGATGTAGATTCAACACTTATTCAGCAGGAAGTAATCGAACTTCTTGCCAATAAGGCCGGAGTTCACGATGACGTTGTTGCGATTACTGACGCTGCCATGCGCGGTGAAATAGATTTCGCCGAAAGCCTCGTCGCTCGTGTTGCTCTGCTGAAGGGGCTTCCAGAATCTGTGATAGCTCAAGTACAAAGTGAAATTACCTTAACCCCAGGGGCGCGAACCCTCGTGCAGACTCTGCACAAGCTAGGACATAGCGTTGCACTTGTCTCAGGCGGCTTCACCGAAGTTATCAAGCCCCTTGCAGACGAACTGCACATCATGCATCTGCGTGCTAACTCACTTGAGATTGCTGATGGCCTGCTCACGGGCAAAGTGAAGGGAGCCATCATTGACCGTGCAGGTAAGGCAACAGCGCTCAAAGAATTTGCCACCATAGAAGGAGTCACTCTCGAGCAGACCGTTGCCATTGGTGACGGCGCAAATGATTTAGATATGATCTCGATTGCCGGGCTTGGTATTGCGTTTAATGCCAAACCTTCGGTGAAAGCTGCAGCAGATAGCTCGGTCAGCGCACCTTATTTGGATTCAGTTCTCTACTTACTCGGCATTACGCGCGAAGATGTGGAAGAGGCAGGAGCTACACGTAAATAGTTAGAGCCTGCACGCGTGGATATCGGTGACGAGAATTCCGCGAGCACCGAGGGCCCAGAGCTCATCCATCAAACGATTTGTATCCTTGCGCAATACCATTGCACGAACTGCCACCCAATCTGCCTTCTGCAAAGGTGAGATGGTTGGGGACTCAAGTCCTGGGGTTATCGCGCAGGCTTTATCAACGCTCACTACCGGAATGTCGTAATCTAAGAGAACATATTGGCGCGCTGTCACAACACCCTGTAATCGACGAATAAGAATTTCTAACTCCGCTGGAACTTTGGTCCCCTTACGATTTATCAATATCGCCTCAGATCGGAGGATGGGCTCTCCGAAGATTGCGAGTCCTGCCTGCTTAAGAGTATTTCCAGTGCTCACGACATCTGCAATAAGGTCTGCAACCCCAAGTCGTACGCTGCTTTCTACCGCTCCATCGAGACGCACTACAGATGCTGAGATCTTAAGGTCAGATAAATGTTTGTGAACTAAACCAGGATAGGCAGTTGCAACACGTTTTCCTGAGATGTCAGAAATCTTCCAATCACTAGTGGCTGGAGCGGCAAACCTAAAGGTAGAGCCACCAAAATCAAGTGCAAGTATTTCATCGGCTTCTGCAGCAGAATCAATAAGCAAGTCGCGGCCTGTTATGCCGGCTTCCAACTCCCCTGAACCTACATAGATAGCGATATCTCGCGGACGAAGATAATAAAACTCAACCCCATTATCAGGATCAGTAAGTACAAGATCGCGTGAATCAGTCCTTTGACGATATCCCGCTTCTTTCAATATAGCGATAGCAGCATCTGCCAGTGAACCTTTATTGGGAACTGCAATTCTTAACATGAATCTCCTTCTAGGATGTACATGAGTTATAAATAACGATAGATATCTTCAGGTGTGAGCCCGCGAGCCAGCATAAGAGTCTGCACGTGATAGATAAGTTGGCTGATCTCCTCGGCTAGCGCCTCATCAGATTCATGTTCGGCAGCGAGCCATACTTCGCCCGCTTCTTCAAGAATCTTCTTGCCGATCGAGTGAACACCAGCATCGAGTGCTGCAACAGTGGCAGAGCCTTCAGGTCTGGTGAGCGCCTTCTCAGATAGCTCTACCCATAAAGAATCAAAGGATTTCATAGCGCTACTTTACTAGTGCTCTGCCTTGGCTCGGAGGAGATTAATCATCTCTGCTGGATCACTCGCGTTAAATACAGCACTTCCTGCGACAAATGTATCTGCTCCCGCTTCACGGGCAATCTCAATCGTTTCGAGAGATATTCCACCATCGACCTGCAACCAGATGGGCCGGGATCCAATAATCTTTCGCGTCCGTCGAACCTTCTCCATCATATCGGCCATGAATTTCTGGCCTCCGAAACCTGGTTCGACAGTCATAATCAAGAACATATCAACTTCGTTCGTGAAGCTAACGTACTCCTCTATAGCGGTACCAGGTTTGAGCGCGATGGCAGCGCGTGCCCCTGCCTTCCGAATTCCACGTAACGTTGCTTGAAGATCGTGCACGGCCTCAGCATGAACGGTGACGCTGGCAGCTCCAATTTCGGCATATGCAATTGCGATGGAATCAACGTCTGCAACCATGAGATGTGCATCAACTGGCAAAGGTGATTCAGCGATAATCTTTGAAGCAGCCTCAAAATCGAAGGTGAAGTTGGGAACAAATCGATTATCCATGACATCTAGATGCAACAAATCGCTGACAGAAGCAATCTTGGCAATCTCGGCAGCCAGATTTCCCATATCTGCATTGAGAATGCTGGGCGTAATACGAATGTGCGAACTCACGAGCTAAGCCTACGCGTTCTTGCGAAACAAGGCCAAGAACATTGAATCTGTGCCGTGTTGAGAAGTCCACAGCGCCATGGACTTATCTCGAATCGCCCCTTGCAAATTAGAGGGAAGGAACGGTGCGACATCAATCTGTTCTAATTCTGGGTTCTGCTTAAGAATCATCTTTACCTGCCCGAGCGTTTCGGCAAAGTGTGGGCTACATGTCGCATATCCGTAAATCCCGCCGACACTGATGACCGAGACAGCTGCCTGCGAAATCTCCAATTGCAATTGAGTTAACTCACGAAGATCTTGTACCGTACGGCGCCAGCGAACTTCTGGTCTTCTCCGAAGCGCACCCAGACCAGTGCATGGGACATCTGCAAGTACTGCATCAAACATCTGGCCATGACTAGCTATCTCTCGAGCGTCACCTACCCACACTGGATATTTTCCCACAACGGCCTTAACCAATTTCGCCCGTGGCTCAGAGATTTCATTAGCAACAAATTCTCTATTAGTTGTATCCGCAATATGAGACAAGAGCGCAGCCTTCCCACCAGGTCCGGCACATATATCGAGGATCGAGTGAGATTTTTCGGTTGCTTGTGCAAAGACTTCGGCAACGAGTTGAGAACCTTCATCCTGCACACCTGCGCGACGATGTCTGATAATTTCAAGAGCACCAGGTGAGCCTGCAAGACGTGCACCGTAGGGAGAGTATTCAGTAGCGTGCGCGCCTAGCTCAACTAATTCAGCTTGTGTAGATGAACCTGGCCACGCAACAAGAGTGGGAAGAGCCGGTACATTATTGCTCTGCAATTCTAATTCAACGCGATCGAAATCCTTTAACAAATCAAAATATGCTGAAACTATCCACTCGGGATGTGAGTACAGAGTTGATAGTCGAGTCACGGAGTCTGACATCTGCTGGACAGGTTCCATCCATTCATCCAAAGTCTGCGCACTCACCTTGCGTAACAAGGCATTTACGAATGAAGCCTTCGACTCCCCCAGAACTTTGCGCGCTAGTTCGACAGTTGCTGAGACAGCAGCATGTGTTGCAACCCGCATTTCGTGGAGTTGATGTACGCCAAGTCGCATCACATCGACTATTCCCTCATCTATCTCATTCCAGGGTCTATCCACGATCTGTCGCAGAATATAGTCATGGCGGCCTTGCATGCGAAGAGTCCCGTAGAGCAACTCAGTTGCAAAGCCGCGATCGCGAACCTCAAAGTCAGATGCCGAGAGCGCCTGTGGCAACAAGAGGTTGGAGTATCCCCCACGTCGATTCACCTCAGTGAGAATATCGAAGACCAATAATCGAACTGCATCTGGCTTAGGCTTTTGAAAAGAATCCCTGCGGGGTTTAACCAAATTTCTCACCTGGATTCAAGCGCGCACCATTGATCCATGAAAGACAATCCATGCGTTGCTTTCCCGCCGGAGTACAAAAACCGAGCTGGATGGATGTCGTACCTGTGCCAACAAAGACATTTCTACCTTCATGAATAATCTGCCCAGGTTCTGCGCTCTTATCAGTGATGGATACGGAATCAACTTTCATAGTCACACCGCGGAAGGTAGTCCAAGCACCCGGATTGGATGTGAACGCCCGCACCTTTCGCGAAATCTCTTCTGCACTTGCGCGCCAATCGATTTCACCTTCACTCTTCTGCAATTTAAATGCTCGAGTTGCTTCATCGTTTCGTTGCGGGGTTGGCTTCACACCGGATGCAATTGCAGAAAGGGCGTCTAAAACCGCTTCCACTCCGAGTTCTGATAACTCAATAAAGAGCTCATCGCTTGTGATGTCGATATCGAGTGCGAATCTTTTGACTGAGTAGATTGGTCCGGTATCCATTCCCTCATCGAGTGCAAATACTGTGACACCAGAGAGAGAATCTCCCGCCTCTATCGCACGCTGGACCGGGGCTGCGCCTCTCCATCGTGGAAGGAGTGAGAAGTGCAGGTTAAGGGATCCGTGTGAAGGGGCGTGAATTACTTCGCTAGGAAGCAGAACCCCGTAGCCAATTGTCAGAAGAAGATCGATATCGGTGAGCAATGGAAGTATCTCTTGTGATGATGCTGGCTTGAAGGTTGTGATTGAGTTGGTCAGCGCCCACTGCGAAACATCTGATTCTTGAACCTGCAGACCACGACCAGCAGGCTTATCAGGTTGCGTAATGATGAGTGCAAGAACATGATCTGAATCAAGCAGTGTGTTCAGTGTTGGGATTGCCACAGCGGGAGTGGCGGCGACTGCTATACGCAATCAGAGCCCCCTGCCGAAGGGATCATGGGGAGAAATGCGTATCTGTGGCGTTGTTCCCATCGCGCTAGCTAGTCCAAACCAATCAGCTTCACGAATATCTTTCATCGCAATCTTGCGATCTTCCTCAGACAATCGGTCGATAAAGAGGATGCCATTGAGATGATCAGTCTCATGCTGCAGCGCACGCGCCAAAAGCTCGGTACCTTCAACGACGATGGGCTCTCCGTGCATATTAAATCCCTTCGCAACTGCGCGAAATGATCGTGGGGTTGGATAGACCAGGTCAGGGAAACTTAAACAACCTTCCTCTCCTTCCTGCATCTCGCCACTTAAATCAAGGGTCGGATTGATCAGATGTCCCAGCGCTTCATCAACATCCCAGACAAAGACGCGAAGCGGGACTCCTATCTGAGGAGCTGCCAGACCTGCACCAGGTGCATCCAACATCGTCTCAGTCAGGTCTTTGACGAGATTGCGCAACTCTTTATCGAAATCCAGGACGTTATCTGCAGGAGTCACCAAGACGGGATCGCCAAAATGGCGAATGGGCTTGATGGACATGTTCCTATCTTACCTATCGCGTCAGTGAATACGGATCAATTCGTAAAGTAGCAAGGGTCTTCTTCGCCGCACTTCTACGTCTTTGATACTCATGAATAAAGGAGATAAGAGCTTCACCTTCATCGACCGGAGCCATAATCAGAACTCTCGATTGTGAACCCTTCATATCTATTGGACCCAATATGCGAGATTGTGGTGGCAGTCTCTTTTCCTCCCGTGCTATCTCTAGCCCACGGACCAACTGATTGATGTCGGTTGTTGCGATATCAAGTGAAAGCGCTCGGACAAAGGGTGGAAGTAATACCTCTTGTCTCTCGCGCAGTTCGCGTTGCGCCGGAAGTGATGGCTTCCATGAAGCAAGGCTTCCGATAATAGGATTTTCATTTGCTGTCACGATAAGAAGTACTCCATCTTTCGCTAAGAAACCCCCACACGAGAAGAAGAGTTCACGAGCGCGTTCTTGTGAACGGATATCAGATTGTGCAAAATATGAATCGCCTTCAAGGATTACTACTGCGCTATAAC
>Ga0194059_1000071_pt1 | contig 49152 bp, 40 predicted proteins | sample SepL6211m_MetaG_FD_163426 | JGI IMG/M metagenome (GOLD analysis project Ga0194059, IMG submission 163426) | Anoxic zone freshwater microbial communities from boreal shield lake in IISD Experimental Lakes Area, Ontario, Canada - Sep2016-L626-11m | ecosystem: Environmental > Aquatic > Freshwater >...
GCAAATAATCTGCGCAATAGGTTGGGTAATCTAAAAGCCACATTGAAGGCATCTGTCCATTCTGACAGAATGGACAGATGCCTTCAATGTGGCTTTTAGATTACCCAACCTATTGCGCAGATTATTTGCTGAAGGGGCCTTTTCGCAGGCTTTTGTCCCTATTTTGGGTGAGGTCTCCAGCAGTGGGGACCAAAAACAGGCCCACATCCTCGTAAATGCGGTCGCCACCCTCTTATTCTGGGCTTTGCTCCTAACGGTACTCCTGGGCGTTATCGGCGCCCCCTTGTTGATTCTGGTGATTGCTACAGGCTTTAAGGGTGGTCCAGCTTATGAGGCCAGCGTCGTCATGACCCGCATCATGTTTCCGTATATTGGGCTGATTTCCATGGTTTCCTTGTCAGCAGGGATTCTCAATACCTTTCAGCGCTTTGCCATTCCTGCCTTTACGCCCGTTTTGCTCAATTTAGCCCTCATCGGCAGCGCCGTCTTTTTGGCGCCACAACTTGAGCAACCTATCTACGCTTTGAGTATCGGCGTTCTTTTGGGAGGCGTTTTGCAACTGGCAATCCAAGTTCCGGCACTGTCTCGTTTGGGGCTGTTACCGCGCATTGGTTTGCTCCCAGGGGCCGTCAAGACCGCCATCACCAATCCAGAGGCACGACGAGTCCTCAAACTCATGGGTCCCGCGGTCTTTGCCGTCTCTGTTGCCCAGATTTCTCTGGTCATCAATACCAATATTGCATCTCGCCTGCCTGCTGGAAGTGTGTCTTGGCTTTCTTACGCAGACAGATTGATGGAGTTTCCAACAGCGCTTTTGGGTGTGGCGCTTGGCACGGTCCTATTACCAAGTCTGAGTAAAGCCAATGCCCAGAATGATTTAGAGCATGCTGGTGAATTACTCATCTGGGGATTGCAACTAACATTCTTGTTGGCCGCCCCTTGCGCACTGACCCTCTTTATTTTTGGTGAACCCTTAGCCGCAGTGTTGTATCACTATGGCAAATTTAATGCGCTCGATGTCTTGATGACGCAACGCGCTTTGGCTGCCTATGGCGTAGGTCTGATTGGCTTAATTTTGGTGAAAATTTTGGCGCCCGGCTTTTACTCCCGCCAAGATATTCGCACCCCCGTCAAAATTGGTTTGTTTGTTTTAGTAGCAACCCAATTGGCCAACCTCATCTTCGTACCTTGGCTTGGGCATGCAGGACTCGCGCTCTCCATTGGCGCTGGTGCGTGCCTGAATGCAGGCTTACTTTGGCTTGGCTTACGAAAACGTGGCGCCCTGCCTGACGCCACTTGGGGAAAGTATCTGGGGCAACTGTTCTTGGCCCTGATTCCTTTTGGAGTTTTGCTTTACTACGCAGCCAATGCGCATGATTGGATTGCCCTCCAAGTCAATCCCTGGATTCGCATCGGCTTATTAGCTGGCTGGCTTAGTGCCGCCGCAGTGATTTACTTTGCCGCATTGGGCCTCGTCGGAATTCGCTGGCAAAAATTTCTGCGTCATGCAAAATAGCTCTTATGCCAACACAACAACTCGACTATTTCACCTCCTTGGTTGCCGAGGATGAACACCTCCCTTTAACGGAAGCAGCGATTGCTGTTGCACAGCACGCCTATCCAGATCTTGATGTCCAGGGCGTACTCGATCAGATTGATCAATTGGGCACCAAACTCAAGACTCGCATAACTGCGGATACCGCGCCAATGCAGCGCTTACAAATTCTCAAGCACTTCTTTTATACAGAGCTTGGCTTTGGTCCTAACCCAAATGATTTTTATGCACCCGAGAATTCTTACTTGCATCAGATCATTGAGAACCGCAGGGGCATCCCCATCTCTTTAGCCATCTTGATGATGGAATTAGGTCAGCAGATCGGCCTGAAGATTCGCGGGGTGTCATTCCCCAATCACTTTATGATGCGCATCTCTTTACAGCAGGGCGAGATCATCATGGACCCGCTGACTGGTGACTCGCTCTCAAAATATCAGTTACAAGAAATGCTAGATCCTTACCTCGATGCTAAGGGCTATCGTGGCGAGCTGAGCCTGCCATTGAATCTTTTTTTGCGCGCCTCAAGCCCACGAGAAATTCTTTCTCGCTTCCTTAGAAATCTCAAAATGATTTACTCAGAGCATGAGCGTTGGGAGCGACTGCTTGGGGTTCAAGAGCGACTAGTTATTCTCTTGCCAGACTCAGTAGAAGAGATCCGCGATCGCGGTCTGATCTTTGCACAGCTAGAGTATCTTCGTCCTGCGCTGGCAGATATGCAGCGTTATCTTGAGGAGGCCCCTGGCGCAGAAGACGCGAGTGATATTCGCGAGCACATTGCTACGCTCGAAGGCCAAACAAAATTGCACTAATTGCTTGGTGTAGTTTTGTTGATAATCTTTTCTGCTGTTTATTGCTCTAGTTATTTTTTCTTACGCTGAAATAATTTGTACAGCGCCGCCAGCACGATAGGTACAGCAGCGGCAGCAATGCCAACCAAAACAATGATGTTGAGGTTCTCCCGAATAATCGGAATGTTTCCAAAAAAGTAACCAGCGACCACAAGTCCAAATACCCACAATGCGGCGCCAGTAATATTAAATAACTGGAAGCGAGAAAAGTTCATCTCCGATACGCCGGCAACAAATGGCGCAAAGGTTCGAATGATCGGTAGGAAGCGCGCCAAGATGATGGTCTTACCACCATGCTTCTCATAAAAAGAATGGGTCTTGCGCAAAGCAGCCTGATCAATCCAACGTGATTGACTGCTAAACACGCGATGGCCAATCCAGCGGCCAATGAAATAGTTCACGGTATTGCCAGCAACAGCTGCAACCAGCAAACCAAAGCACAAGGTCCATAGATTAAAGTGTTCCGTAGCGCAATAGGCACCCGCAATAAAAAGTAGTGAGTCCCCAGGCAAAAACGGTGCGACCACTAAGCCTGTCTCTGCAAAAATAATCGCAAACAACAAACCATACGCCCAATAGCCATATTGCTGAATCACCACATCAAGATGGCGGTCAATATGCAGCAATAAGTCACTTATTTGCAAAAGGGTATCGATCAACTTGCACTCCAACGATTAGCTTGAAGCGGATATTAACAGGCTCTTATAATCAAGGGATGCAAACTGAATCTAACATTCAGCCTCAGCATGCACCTGTTAGCACACCCATCCTCTGTATCGTGGGTCCTACAGGCGCAGGCAAAACCCATCTCGCCATGTCTCTCGCAGAACATGCGCAATCAATTGGCATGACCATCGAACTGATCAGCATGGATTCCGCTTTGGTCTACCGTGGTTTAGATATTGGTAGCGCTAAACCTACTCAAGCAGAGCAAGCTGCAGTGATTCACCATCTCATTGATATTCTGGATCCAACCGAGGTTTATTCAGCAGCAAAGTTTGCCACCGATACCAAGCGACTCTGTAAAGAAATACGCACACGCGGTAATATTCCTGTGGTTGTCGGTGGCACGATGTTGTATTGGCGCGCATGGGCACATGGTCTCTCTTCTTTACCCCCTGCTAACGCAGATATACGTGCACGCTTAGACGCGCAAGGTAAAGCGATTGGCTGGCCAGCGATGCACGCAGAATTAATGAAGCTTGATCCGATCACTGCGGCACGCTTAATGCCCAATGATTCTCAACGTGTACAACGCGCCCTTGAGGTGTATGAAATTACCGGAAAGCCTATGTCTGAATTATTAGCAGACTCACCTAGCGAAGATGGTAGAGAAGGCTCCGCTATTCCTGAGTGGATTAATCTTGTTTCGCTTGAACCCAGCGATCGCGCAAGATTGCACGCCAATCTAGAAAAACGCTTCGATGAAATGCTCAACAGTGGATTGATTCAAGAAGTTGAGAGGCTGCGCACTAACACTGCCCTGCACCCCGATCTACCAGCCATTCGCTCGGTGGGGTATCGACAAATTTGGGAATATCTAGAGGGGCAGTCTGATTGGGATCAGATGCGCTACAAAGCTCTAGCAGCGACAAGGCAATTAGGCAAAAGACAGCTGACCTGGTTACGGGCGATCACCGGCAGAAATACTTTTGACCCCTTCAACTCAAATGAGTTGAAAGCAGCCTTGGATTACTGCAAGCGAACTTTAATTCCATCAGCTTAGATAACGATTGTTTGCGGAGCGTCTTTAGGGCGCTCAACCACATCGCCAACAGTCCACGCTGTTAATCCTTGGCTAATGAGTGACTTGATAGCAGCTTCTGCTTGATCGGCAGAAACAATCACCACCATACCAATGCCGCAGTTAAAGACACGCACCATCTCCGCATGGGCAACGCCACCCTTCATTTGCAACCAACGGAAGAGTTCTGGCATTTGCCAGCTATCGCGATGTAAAACTGCTTGGGTATTTTCTGGGAGTACACGCGGCACGTTATCCACTAAACCACCACCCGTAATATGCGCCATACCTTTAACGTTGACTTCTGAAATCAACTTTAACAATGGCTTGACATAAATTTCTGTAGGGGCCATCACCACATCGCCCAATGGGCGCCCACCTAAATCATCAGTTGGTTTTGCGCCAGCACGTTCAATAATTTTGCGCACCAAAGAATAGCCATTGGAATGCGCACCACTCGAAGCGATGGCCAAAACAACATCACCCGGGGCAATCGTTGCACCGGTAATAATTTTGGATTTCTCAACCGCACCCACAGCAAAACCAGCTAGGTCATATTCACCTGGAGGGTACATGCCTGGCATTTCAGCAGTTTCACCACCGATGAGGGCGCAGCCAGATAATTCACAACCATGCGCAATACCAGCCACTACAGTGGTAGCTGTATCAACGCTGAGCTTGCCGCAAGCAAAGTAATCTAAGAAAAATAGGGGCTCTGCGCCCTGTACCAAAATATCGTTGACGCTCATCGCCACCAGATCTTGGCCGATGGTGTCGTGGCGATTCCATTCAAAAGCTAAACGCAGTTTGGTGCCAACGCCATCGGTGCCCGCAACCAAGACTGGCTCTTTGTAACGCTTAGGCACCTCAAAAAGGGCTCCGAAACCACCGATACCAGCCAAAACACCCTCACGCATGGTCTTTTTGGCCAAAGGCTTAATGCGATCAACTAAATCATCCCCGGCATCAATATCGACACCAGCGTCGCGGTAGGAAAGGCCTTTGGAGGAAGAATTAGTAGATGAGGTCATGGCAGAGGTCGAAGATTAGTAAAAACGCTACTTGATCAGTAGAATCATTGAATTCTAGAGGATTCATGCACGATGGCTGAAATTTTTACCCCTTTTCTCACCGCATTCATTCTGGCGTATGCCCTGCGCCCAGTTTGCCTATGGCTTGAGGGGAAAAAGATCCCTCGCACTGCGGCAGCTGCCATCGCCATGATTATCGGCCTGGGCTTGGTTTTTTTCATCCTTGCCCTGTTTATCGGCTTGCTTAAAAACGAGATCCCCCTCATCAAAACGCAGTTACCAAGCTGGATTCAAAATACCCAAGCTTGGTTAGGCCCAAAACTCACTGAATTTCATATTAATGTTGATTGGATTGATCTGAAGGCCAATGTCACCCAAAAAATCACCGATCACATCAACGATAACGCCGATGCACTCATGAGCACGACCCTCGACACGGTATTGATGTCTGGAAGTTCTGTGATCGCTGGTTTTGTAAACGCAGTATTAATTTTGTTTGTCATGTTCTACCTGCTCATCGACTGGGACCACTTCTTCGCATTGCTTAAACAAATAGTTCCTCAGCGCGCTCAAGACACCGTACATCACCTTGCGATGCATACCGATGGCTTGCTTTCTCAATACCTGAGAGGAATGCTCATTGTTATATCCATCATGTCTATTTTCTATAGCGCTGGCTTAAGCTTCATTGGCATCAAAGGAGCGGTTGCCTTGGGCGTATTCACCGCACTCATGATTGTGATTCCTTACATTGGAATTGCGCTAGGACTTACATTGGCAGTCCTTTCTGCACTTCTACAATTTGGTCCAGGCACCGCCGTCATTGGCGTGCTGATCGTTTACGGCATTGGGCAATTTCTTGAAGGCTTCTTTCTCACGCCCCGCTTAGTTGGTGAGCGCATTGGTCTGCATCCCGTGGCTGTTCTGTTCGCCTTGTTATTGTTTGGCAAACTGTTTGGCTTCTTTGGCGTGCTTCTCGCCCTGCCGATTAGCGCCGTCAGTCTAGTGCTAATGAAATACACTTGGTCACGCTATACCCAATGCGCTTGGTACCAAAAGTAGGCTTTGTAGTAATGAATAAGACTCCGCTGCCCAGACAATTTGCACTTGATATCAGCCACACTCCCAAAGCCACCCTCGACAATTTTTTACCAGGTGAGGATCTAGCGCTGATTGCCAGTTTGCGCAACTTGGTCGATAGATGGGCAAGCAAAAAAAAATGTGGTGCTGCAGAAAATCCTTTAAATGAACGCTGGATTTACTGGTGGGGGCCAGAAGGCTCGGGGCGCAGTCACCTTCTCACAGCGCTAGGTAATGCAGCAGAACAATTGGGTATTGAACACTTTCCCCTTGGCCCAAGCGAACCCATCTCCTGGGTGCGGCTCGAAGAAAAAATGAGCGCCTTGGGCGAACTCGACACACCCTCTGTTATTACCGTGGATGATGTAGACCGTTTAGATGAGCGTCTGGTTGCCGCCTTGTTTCGGATTCTCAATGGCGTTCAAGCAAGCAAGGCTATTCATATCTTTATAGCTGGTAAAGCAGCACCAGCCAATCTGGAACTCCGCGAAGACCTGCGCACACGCCTTGGTTGGGGTTTGATCTTCCAAACCCATCTTTTAGACGATGATGAGAAAATACAAGCCTTAGAACAGGCAGCTCAGGCTCGCGGCCTCGTGCTATCACCAGACGTATTACCTTGGTTGTTAAACCGTTTTTATCGTGACATGCCAAATTTAATGGCCTTAATGGATGCTTTAGATTCTTATTCGCTAGAAACAAAACGTGCCGTAACCTTGCCGCTAGTGCGCGAGCTCTTACAGCCCAAATAAAAATATTCATGACTCAACTTGCCCTCTTCGACCTAGATAACACCCTCTTACCTTGTGATAGCGATTACGAATGGGGGCAATTCTTGGCCCGCATTGGGGTAGTCGATAGCCAATATTACGCAGCACAAAATGAGCGTTTCTATCAAGATTACAAAGCTGGCAGGCTCGACATCCACGAATTCCTGCGCTTTGCCTTAAAGCCACTCTCGGAGCATTCACGTGCCCAACTTAAAGAATGGCACGATGCCTTTATGAATGAAGTGATCCATGGCCAATTACGCCAACAGGCCTTGGATCTCGTTAAACGCCATCAAGATGCTGGAGATCTCTGCTGTGTGGTGACCGCTACCAATAGCTTTGTCACCCGTCCTATCGTGGAGCGCTTTGGCATCGAGCACCTGATTGCTACCGAACCTGCGACTACGGGAGATAATCCCCTAGCGAACTTCACGGGTGAAGTAAAAGGCATTCCAAACTTCCGTGAAGGTAAGATCCAGAGAGTGCATGATTGGTTAGCGAGTCAGAACCTTGCTTTAGACCAAATGCCGCGCAGTTATTTTTACTCAGATTCAATGAATGATTTACCGCTTTTAGAAAAGGTTAGTAATCCTGTTGCCACCAATCCAGATAAACGTCTTCGTAGCGAAGCAGCCAAACGCAATTGGCCTATTCTTGAATTATTTGCATGATTACTAAATTCATCAAGCGAATCTTGCGTCGCGATCCCATGGATCGACATACGCAGGCCAATCACACAGGTGCACCTAAGCGTGTGCCTAAAAAAACCCATCGCATTGACCCACATCTGCTTTCTAAAAACGCAGTCAAAGTGACGGATACGCTCCAGCAAGCGGGCTATGAAGCCTTCATCGTGGGTGGTGCAGTGCGTGATTTAGCTCTTGGCATTGGGCCAAAAGATTTCGATGTGGCAACCAATGCCACTCCAGACCAAGTACAGAAACTCTTTCGCAAAGCGCGCCTCATTGGTCGTCGTTTTCAGATTGTGCACGTCACTTTTTTTGGTAAAGGTATGCCCGAGATTATTGAAGTATCGACCTTTAGGGCTCTGCTGGATAACGCTGGAGACCATGTGGCTGAGAGTGGCCGCATTCTACGTGATAACGTTTGGGGCTCGCAGCATGAAGATGCTGCACGTCGCGATTTCAGTATTAACGCCATGTACTACGATCCAGCTACCGAGACAGTTCTTGACTATCACGGCGGTATGGCTGACATGCAAAAGAAGACCTTACGAATGATTGGCGATCCTGCGAAACGTTATCGCGAAGATCCCATTCGGATGTTGCGCGCGATTCGCTTTGCCGCCAAAACAGGATTTACTTTAGACGCTGCAACACGCGCACCAATCGCCAAACTTGGTAATTTAATTCACGATGTGCCTTCAGCTCGCCTCTTTGATGAAATCCTTAAACTATTAATGTCTGGGTATTCTTGGGCGGCAATTCAAGGCTTGCGCGATGCTGGATTGCATCATGGTCTACTCCCTCTGCTCGATCACATCCTTGATACGAAAACTGGCTCTAAAGACGCTAAAGATTTTGTTCGCTTAGCGCTCGCCAATACTGACGAACGCATCCAATCCGGCAAAAGTGTTTCTGCCGGTTTCCTCTTTGCAACCTTGCTCTGGCCTGATCTTCTGAAAAACTGGAAGCAGAATATTGCTAAAGGCATGTCAAATATTCCAGCGCTTCATGATGCGATGGACGATACGATCGCTACCCAAAGTAGTGGGATGACGATTCAGCGCCGCTTTGAGAGTGATATGCGAGAAATCTGGTCCATGCAGCCTCGTTTTGAAAAGCGGGTTGGACGCTACCCTTACCGTCTTATTGAATCTCCGCGCTTTAGAGCGGGTTATGACTTCATGCTGCTCCGTTGCGCCACTGGCGAACAAAATCCCGCTTTAGGTGAATGGTGGACAAACTTTATCGCTGCAGAGCCTGCTGGACAAGAGGTTTTGATGGCGTCCGCTAAAAATGAATCTGGTAACAGTAGCGCCAATTCCCCAGCTAAAAGACGGCGCCGCAGAAAACCTAAAGTGGCCACACCGACTGAAGGTGATGCAAGCTAAGCAAGATTGAGGAAATTTCAGTAAAGTAGTTTTATATCTTGTTTGGAAACTGTATGGCTCGAGCGTTTATTGGATTTGGCGGCAATATCGGTGACACGCGTCAGCTCATCACTGATGCAATCGTTTGCCTTGCCCAACGCCGAGAGCTTAGCATCCTGGCCAAAAGCTGTTTTTATCAAAGTGCACCCCTAGAAGCTTTGGGTGGTGACTACATCAACGCCGTCATTGAAATTGAGACTGAACTAAGCCCCTACGGCCTTTTGCATGTCTGCCAGGCTGTTGAACAAGAGTTTGGTCGGGAGCGTCCCTACGCTAATGCCCCGCGCACTTTAGATCTGGATATTCTTTCATTTGAAGGAATTTCTCAAAATGATATTGAATTGACTTTGCCCCACCCTCGCATCATTGAGCGGTCATTTGTTCTGTTACCGCTCCTAGAGATTGCGCCAGACCTCTTCCTACCCAATTTTGGCGAACTCAAGACCTATTTACCCCAAGTGGCCCAACAACGAATTGAAAAGCTACCCTGCCGCAACTGTAATTGCGGGGAAAAAGCTGTTTCTGGCCAAACAACGCATTAATTCATTAAACTCTCGCCATGGGTTACTTACAGGGCGATAAGCCAATGACTATTTCCAATCTTCTTTCCATGCATGCTGATGGGGAGAAAATTTCGATGTTGACGGCTTATGACTCGACCATGTCGGCATTATTAAATCGTTGCGGTGTTGAAACAATTTTAATTGGTGACTCACTAGGTAATGTGATTCAAGGTCATCCCAGCACTACTCCCGTTACAGTTGAGCAAGTGGCTTATCACACAGAATGTGTAGCCCGTGCAAACACCCATGCATTCATCATTGCCGACTTACCCTTTGCCAGTTATGGCGATCCAGTCCAAGCCCTAGGCTCTGCTGCCGAACTCATGCGCGCTGGCGCAGATATGGTGAAGCTTGAAGGTGGTGGCGAGTGGCAAATTGACATCATTCGATATTTGGTTGAGCGCAGCGTTCCAGTTTGTGCCCACCTAGGATTATTGCCACAGTCTGTTCATGTTTTGGGTGGCTATAAAGTTCAAGGTAAATCAAAAGATGCTGCAAGCCTGATGCGCGAACAAGCCTTGGCATGTGAAGAAGCTGGCGCACAAATGCTGGTGCTTGAAGCTATTCCCTCTTCATTAGGTAAGGCAATCACCAACTCACTGAATATTCCCACTATCGGCATTGGGGCAGGTCCAGATTGCTCTGGGCAGGTTTTAGTTTTGCAGGATATGTTGGGTATCAGCCCGGGAAAGCCACCCAAGTTTGTTAAAAACTTTATGGATGGGCAGGCCTCTATTGAGGCCGCAGTCAAAGCCTATGTTCGAGAAGTCAAGTCTGGAAAGTTCCCTGGATCCGAACACGGCTTTGCTGGTTAAATCCCATTAACTAAAAAAGCTCTTGACGCCGTCGAACCAACCCTTTTGATGGGGGTTATGTTTGTCGCCGCCCGACTTTAAGCTGTCATCAAATTTCTTGAGTAGACTCTTTTGCTCATCAGTCAGCTTAACTGGTGTCTCCACCATCACATGTACAAATAGGTCGCCCACGAGAGAAGAGCGCAAACCTTTAATCCCTTTACTGCGCAAGCGGAATGTCTTACCAGTTTGCGTGCCTTCCGGAATCGGGAACTCAACACGTCCCGAAAGGGTTGGGACCTCAATCTCGCCACCAATAGTGGCTGCTGCAAAGGAGATGGGCATCTGGACATGCAAATCACTCCCATCACGCTCAAAGACCTTGTGGGGCTTGACTCTGACTTCAACATAAAGATCTCCGGCGGGACCGCCGTTAATACCAGGCTCGCCATTGCCCACGGAGCGCACACGCATACCATCATCAATTCCTGCGGGGATTTTGATCTCGAGTGTTTTTTGTTCTTTGTGTTTACCGCTACCATGACAAGTCTTGCACGGCGTCGGAATGTACTCTCCAGTGCCGCGGCACTTAGGACAAGTTTGTTGCATCGAGAAGAAACCTTGCTGAACCCTGACTTGACCATGGCCATCGCAGGTTGAACACTTTTCAGCTTTGCTACCAGGCTCGGCTCCAGTGCCATGGCATGGTTTGCAACTGCTCCAACTCGGTACACGTATTTGAGTGGTGTAACCCTCAGCCGCTTGTTCAAGCGTGATATCCATGTTGTAACGCAAGTCGGCGCCCTTATAAACCTGAGGGCCAGCATGACGGCCACCACCTTGACCAAAGATGTCGCCAAAAATATCACCGAAAGCATCCGCGAAACCACCGTTACCGCTACCACCAAAACCACTCATCGATGGGTCTACACCGGCATGACCATATTGGTCATAGGCAGCGCGTTTATTGGGATCAGTCAGGGTTTCATATGCTTCTTTGACTTCTTTAAACTGCCCTTCAGCTGTTTTGCTATCCGGATTGCGATCAGGGTGATGCTTCATCGCTAATTTGCGATAGGCTGTTTTTAGTTCTGCATCGCTAGCGCCCTTTGCTACACCAAGCACTTCGTAATAATCGCGTTTACTTTTCGGCACAACTCTTCCTCTCAACAACCTGAATGGCACAAGTCGGCACGAGGCCGACTTGTTATTTAGTTACTTCAAAAAACAAATGTAAATGACTCTGATTACTTCTTGTCATTAACCTCTTTAAAGTCCGCATCAACCACATCAGCATCAGGAGCAGCCGCTTGTGCGCCCCCTGGAGCTGCGCCTGGAGCGCCACCAGCTTTAGCTTGTTCAGCAGCCATGGCCTTTTCGCCAAGCTTTTGACTCGCCTTGCCCAAAGCTTCGGTCTTAGCTTCAATCGCAGCTTTATCGCTACCTTTGATGGCTTCATCCAACTCTTTCAAGGCAGTTTCAATCGCTTCTTTTTCAGCAGCTTCTAGACCTGCGCCATGTTCTTCCAAGGCTTTCTTGGTAGAGTGAGCTAAAGCATCAGCAGTGTTACGAGCAGTTACCAACTCGATCACTTTCTTATCTTCAGCGGCATTGGCTTCGGCATCCTTAACCATGCGTTGAATTTCTTCTTCGGTCAAACCAGAGTTGGCCTTAATGGTGATCTTGTTTTCTTTTCCGGTTGTTTTATCTTTTGCAGCGACATGCAAAATACCGTTGGCATCAATATCAAAGGTCACTTCAATCTGTGGCATGCCGCGTTGCGCTGCTGCAATACCTTCGAGGTTAAATTCACCAAGCAGCTTATTCGCTGCGGCCAATTCACGCTCGCCTTGGAAACACTTAATTGTTACAGCAGGCTGGTTATCTTCCGCAGTGGAATAGACTTGTGAATGCTTGGTAGGTATGGTGGTGTTCTTTGGAATCATCTTGGTCATCACGCCGCCCAAGGTTTCGATGCCCAATGACAATGGGGTAACGTCCAAGAGCAATACGTCTTTACGATCACCAGATAATACGGAACCTTGAATCGCAGCACCAACAGCAACTGCTTCATCAGGGTTAACGTCTTTGCGTGGTTCTTTACCAAAAATTTCTTTTACTTTGTCTTGCACTGCAGGCATACGGGTTTGACCGCCGACTAAAATCACGTCGTCAATATCAGCCGCGTTTACACCAGCATCTTTAATGGCTGTAAGGCATGGACCTGCTGTACGCATGATCAACTCTTCAACCAAAGATTCCAACTTAGCGCGGGTCAACTTAAGATTCAAGTGCTTAGGACCGCTGGCATCAGCAGTCACGTAAGGCAGGTTAATTTCAGTTTGTTGGGTAGATGACAATTCGATCTTGGCTTTTTCAGCAGCATCTTTCAAGCGCTGTAATGCCAATACATCTTTGCTCAAATCAACGCCTTGCTCTTTCTTGAACTCAGCAATGATCCAGTCGATGATGCGTTGGTCAAAGTCTTCGCCACCCAAGAATGTGTCACCGTTGGTCGAGAGCACTTCAAACTGCTTCTCACCGTCAACGTTAGCAATTTCAATGATGGATACGTCAAATGTACCGCCGCCCAAGTCATACACGGCAATCTTGCGATCAACCTTGTCTTGCTTATCCAAACCAAAAGCCAATGCAGCAGCAGTTGGCTCGTTGATGATGCGCTTGACATCCAAACCAGCAATACGACCAGCATCTTTAGTTGCTTGACGTTGGCTGTCATTGAAATAAGCGGGCACAGTAATCACTGCCTCGGTGACTTCTTCACCAAGGTAGTCTTCTGCCGTTTTTTTCATTTTGCGCAAGATCTCTGCAGATACTTGCTGTGGCGCCATTTTCTTATCACGCGCCTCAACCCATGCATCACCGTTATCCGCTTGAATGATGGTGTAAGGCATTAGGCCAATATCTTTTTGCACTTCGGCATCGGTAAATTTACGACCCATCAAACGCTTGACTGCGTAAACCGTGTTTCTAGGATTTGTTACTGACTGACGCTTTGCGGGGGCGCCAACCAAAACTTCACCATCTTCCATATAGGCGATGATGGATGGGGTTGTACGACCACCTTCAGCGTTCTCAAGAACCTTTGGGGCATTGTTTTCAATAACCGAAACGCACGAGTTCGTGGTTCCTAAATCAATTCCGATAATCTTTCCCATGATTGCTCCAAATAAATAAATTGTTTGTGTAATTGCGATAAATCGATACCCAATAAATGGGGTCTAAAAAGTAGAATTCAAGGGCTAAATGAGCAAAAAGGGCAGAAATCTGCCCTTTTATCCGTTTTTTGACCTTTTAAGGCCTACAAAAGCCTTATTTAGCTGCGCTGACCATTACTAAAGCTGGCCTTAAGACGCGATCTGAGATCGAATACCCTCTTTGAAGTACAGAAACCACGGTATTGGCATCTTGCTCGGATGGCACAGAGGCGATCGCTTGATGGTGGTGGGGGTCGAATTTATCGCCTACCGCAGGGTTAATTTCAGTCATGCGGCCTTTTTCAAAGGCGCTGAGCAACTGCTTGAGTGTGATCTCAAGACCCTCCTTAAAGGCTTTGGCATCAACAGCTTCAGCATTCAGAGCTGCATACAAACTATCCGTGACCGGCACTAAATTCTCTGCAAAACCCTCAATGGCAAATTTATGAGCCTTAGAAATATCCTCCACGGCACGGCGACGAATATTCTCGCCCTCGGCTTTTGCACGCAGGTAGTTGTCTTGCATTTCTGCAAGTTTCTGGTTTAAGTCAGCGATCACTTGCTCAGATGTTTGGGCGGCGAGCTCTGGCTCGGCAGCAGCTTGAATCTGCTGATCGGCATCCAGCTGCTCTTTGGATTGATCTTCAGGGGGATGTTGGTTTTCTGGTGTCATGGCAACTAATTCACTTTTCTTTAAGAATGGCTACTTCTTTGCAATATGGGGGCAGATGATTAAATTTCAAGTGAGGACTTTACTGCCTGAGCGCGTTGGCTGCGCAAAGTCAGCTCAGCGTCCGATTCAAGGCCCAAAGGCCAACCCAACAAATGTTGATAGGCGATATCACTTAAGGCATCAATCCATTTTGGATTGCTATTCAGACAAGGTATGTAACGGTAGTCTTTCCCACCATGCTCCAAGAAAATCTCACGCGCTTCCATCGCAATCTCTTCTAAGGTTTCTAAGCAGTCTGCTGGAAACCCTGGACAGAAAATATCAATACGTTGACAACCTTCTTTTGCCAGCTTCTCAATAGTAGGGGCGGTATAAGGCTTGAGCCACTCCGCTCTTCCAAAACGAGATTGGAAAGTAACAAGATATTGTTCGGCATCTAAGCCAAGAGCCTCACCCAACAGGCGGCCTGTTTTAAGGCATTCACAATGATAGGGGTCACCCTTCATTAAATTGCGTTTAGGCAGGCCATGGAAAGACATGACCAAGCGATCACCTTTTGAAAAATCAGGTCGGCCATCTTTGTCCCATGCACTCAAGACTTGATCACGCAAAGCGGCAATATATGCAGGGTTATCGTGATAGTGCTTTACTAAACGCAACTCCGGCTGATTACGCCAAGTCCCCAGGACTCTAAAGACTTCATCAAAACTCGAAGCAGTAGTCGTCGCTGAATATTGAGGATATAAAGGCAGCAGCAATAAACGCTCCATCCCTTGATCCTGAAGGGCTTTAAGGGCTTCAGTCGTGGATGGCTGCCCGTAACGCATTGCTAAATCGACCAAGACTATGTGGCCCTGATCAGCAAATTTCTCACCAAGTGCTTTTGCTTGTAAGCGTGAGTAATGCATTAAAGGTGAGCCCAGTTTTGGCAGCCAAATCGAGGCGTATTTTTTTGCAGATGCACCACTGCGAATCGGCAAGATAATGCCATTCAAAATGCACCACCAAATCACACGCGGAATTTCTACGACACGTGGATCAGAAAGAAATTCCTTAAGGTAGGCTCGCACCGCTTTAGGTGTTGGTGCGGATGGTGTGCCTAAGTTCAACAGCAGCACTGCTGTCTTAGAGGTGCGTAAATGTGGATTTTCGTTCAAATCAGTTTGTCTCTAAAAGAATTGTTAGGTTAATGTCATTTAACTTGCTAGTAATTAAGAGCTTAGAGCACCAGACAATAATTTAGAAGTGATATCCACAATCGGAATCACTCTGTCATAAGCCATGCGAGTTGGGCCAATCACCCCTATCGTACCCACTATCTGACCATCAACACTGTATGGCGCACTAATCACTGCTAAATCCTCATAAGGGAGAAGATCACTCTCACCACCAATAAATATTTGAATCCCATCTGCGTGACTCGATACATCCAAGAGTTGCATCAACACAGACTTTTGCTCAAGCATGTCAAACATCTTGCGCAGCTTATCCAAGTTGGAACTTAAGTCGCCCACATTGAGCAGGCGACGCTCACCAGACATCACAACCTCACTTTGACCCATGCCATAGTCTGATGCCCCGCTTTGCAAAGCCAAAGCCATCAAACCGGCAATATCGCTACGCAAGTTGTCTAAGTCGGATTTGAGGTGGGCTCGCACGTGCTCAAAACTCTTGCCAGCAAATTGGGCATTAATAAAGTTACCCGCCTCAATCAACTGACTTGGGGTGTAATCCTGAGTGGTTGGCAAAATGCGGTTTTGCACATCACCCTCCGGGGTCACCACAATCAAGAGAATCTTGCCTTCGCCCAGACGTAGAAATTCAATATGCTTAAAAACTTGAGCACGTTTGGGTGTCATCACCACCCCAGCAAAATGGGTCAAATTCGATAAAAGTTCAGCAGCTGAGCTCAAAACCCGCTGGGGAGAGTCTGGCAAAAGACCTTTTTCAACCTCACGGGCAGCTATTTCTTCTAATGGGCGCACTGTCACCATGGTGTCCACAAACAAACGATAGCCCCTTGGGGTCGGAACACGCCCAGCAGAGGTGTGTGGGCTGGTTACAAAGCCCATATCCTCCAAATCGGCCATCACATTGCGAATGGTGGCAGCCGAGAGGTCTAAACCAGAGAAGCGGGAGAGCGTCCGAGAGCCAATAGGCTGCCCCTCTTCGATGTAGCGTTCGATGAGGGTTTTCAGTAAGGCGCGGGAACGATCATCCATGGTGGAAGGGATTTTATGCCTATGGTTTAATCGTTACATGTTAAGCCCATCCTCAAATTTCATCAAAAAGGCATTTAGCCGACTTGCGTTTGTTGGCAAATACCAGGCCGACGGGATTGGGGAGCACTTAAATGGGCTAGCTAAGCTTGTTTCTGACCTAGGTTGCGAGGTGTTTTTTGAAACCTCCACTGCGAATCATTTAAAGCTCAAGGGGTATCCCAGCAAAAGTATTGAAGAGTTTGCTGGGGCAATTGATCTGGCAGTAGTTTTGGGCGGTGACGGAACGATGCTTGGCATTGGGCGTCAACTAGCTGGCAGCAACGTCCCCCTCGTCGGCATTAATATGGGGCGTCTTGGTTATATGACAGACATTCCTATTGGGGATGTGCAAACCATTCTGCCAAAAATTATTGCCGGTGAATATGAGGCTGACACGAGAACATTATTAGATGCAGTGGTTCTGCGTAACGGCAAAGTTATTAATCGCGCCCTTGCCTTGAATGATGTTGTCGTGAACCGCTCAGGCATCTCCGGAATGGTTGAACTAGCAGTGCAAGTGAACGGGTCCTTTATGTACAACCAACGCTCTGATGGCTTGATTGTTTCTACGCCTACTGGATCCACTGCTTACGCTTTATCTGCTGGTGGTCCTATCCTGCATCCACGCGTTGCAGGCATCTTGTTGGCGCCAATTGCACCACACTCACTCTCCAATCGTCCGATCGTATTACCTCAAGATGCGGTGACTAGCATTGAAGTGGTTGATGGTCGCGAAGTGATTGTGAATTTCGATATGCAATCACAAACTAATTTGGAAACAGGTGACAAAATTGAAGTACGTCAATCTGATAAAACGATTACCCTCTTGCACCCTCGCAACCATAGTGACTACAAAACCTTGCGCGAGAAACTGCACTGGAATGAGTACCCATCGACATTCTGATGTCGGGTTCTTTGCTACGCTAAGACATGCTTCAAACTCTTGCCCTCCGTGACTTCGTCATTGTTGATCAACTTGAACTTGATTTTGCTGCCGGCTTTACTGTCTTAACTGGTGAAACGGGTGCTGGCAAATCAATCCTGCTCGATGCCCTAGGTCTAGTACTGGGGGAACGTGCAGATAGCAGCCAAATTCGAGAGGGTAGTAACCGCGCGGAAATCAGCGCTCTCTTCCGCATTGACTCCCAACAAGTAGAGCACTTCAATCAATGGTTAGATGATCAAGGCTTCCCAACTGAAGATGCAGGCCAAAGTCTGCTCCTCAAAAGAACAGTAGAAAGTAACGGACGTAGTCGCGCTTTTATTAACGGCAGTGTGGCAACACTTGTGCAATTGCGCGAAGCTGGTGATCAATTGGTCGATATTCATGGTCAACACGCTCATCAACTGCTTCTCAAGGGTGGCGCTCAACGTGAGCTACTTGATCGTCATGCCGGACTATTACCAACCGCCGTTGAAGTGGCGCAAGCATTTAAGATTCTCAGTGACTCGCGTCGACTTTTGGCGCAGGCTGAAAATGCTGGTCAAGACATTGAGCGTGAACGCGAACGGCTTGAATGGCAACTCGAAGAATTGACGGAGCTCTCGCCACAAGAAGGTGAATGGGATCATATTCAAACTGAGCATGTGCGACTTGCCAATGGCGCCAAGATTATTAGCGGCTGCCAAGAAGCAATTGAGGCCTTATCTGATTCAGACAGCTCGGTAGAATCTGCCCTTTCCAAAGCCAGCTCAAATATGAGTGCTTTAGCCCAACATGATGCTGCGCTAACTGAAGTGAGCCAATCCTTAGAATCAGCACAAATTCAAATCGATGATGCTGTTCATAGCCTTAACCGCTATCTACAAAAATTAGACCTTGACCCCAAACGCTTAGGTCAAGTTGAAGAACGGATGCAAGCTTTACATACAGCCGCTAGAAAATACCGTACCGAGGCCAATGGGCTTCCGCACTTATTGCTGGAAACTACTGACCGTCTTGAGGCTCTGACGGCCTCCCAGAATATTGAAGCATTGCGTGAAAAAGTAAAGCAAGAAGAAGCTGCTTACCTCAAGCTGGCAAAACAACTATCCCAAAAACGTGGCAAGGCAGCCGTCGACCTTGGCAAGCTCGTTACTGAAGCCATGCAAGATTTATCAATGGCTGGCGGCCAATTAGAAATTGCGCTGATCCCATTGAGTGAAGGTGGTTCGAATGGCTTGGAACAAATTGAGTTCTTGGTTGCCGGGCATGCAGGTAGCACACCTCGTGCACTGGTCAAGGTGGCATCTGGCGGAGAGCTGGCGCGTATTAGCCTCGCCATTAGTGTGATCACCAGCAAAGCCTCATTCACCCCCACACTCATTTTTGATGAAGTCGATGCCGGCATTGGTGGTGCTGTTGCCGAAACCGTTGGCAAATTATTACGTCAGTTGGGTGAGTCACATCAGATCTTGTGTGTCACCCACTTGCCTCAAGTAGCCGCACAAGGTAATCACCACCTCAAGGTCAGTAAATCCCAAAGCGGTGAAAAGACGCTTTCACAAGTCAGCCCTCTGGCTAGGGCAGATCGTGTTGAAGAAGTCGCGCGCATGCTTGGTGGCGCCACCATTACGGACACAACCCGTCGTCACGCTCGCGAACTACTAGAGCAGAATTAAATATCAGATGGTGCTTTAAAAATCTGCTGCCATAAATTGAGGACAGCATTTCTGGCGCCAACTAAAGCTAATTCTGATTGAATATTCACCCGAGTTTTTTCTGCGCCATCCAGACGTAAACGGTGCTGACGAGATCTGAACAAGCGGTAAGCATCAGCTACTTCCTGAGCAGCAAACCGCTCTATTAAGTCAGCTTCTGCAGCCATTCTCAGAAGTGCAATATTGCCTAAATTACCAATCAATTGATGATATGGATGTGAGTACGACAAGACCAAGAACTGCACCATAAATTCAATGTCCACCATTCCACCAGCGTCATGCTTTAAGTCAAACTCGCCAGCGGGATTGGGGTGGCCGGCATGTACCTTGCGGCGCATCTCCAATATCTCATTACGCAGTACATCAATATTGCGCTGCTGACTTAAAACCTCAAAGCGCACACCATCAAAAAATTGACCTACTGTTGAGTTGCCCGCCGAAAACCTGGCTCTCGTCAAAGCCTGATGCTCCCAGACCCAGGCCGTGTTATCGCCCTCTCGCATCTGATACTTTTTAAAAGCATCTGCATTCGTCACCAAAAATCCAGCCGATCCGTTAGGACGCAGGCGGGTATCAATCTCAAACAGGCTACCAGTCGAGGTATAGGTCGTCAGCCAGTTGATCATGCGCTTCGCTAGGAGGCCATAAATTTCTTGTGCGGTGTAATCTGACTCTGGTGCCTGATACAAAAATACCAAATCTAGATCGGAAGCATAGCCCAACTCTTTTCCACCCAGCTTCCCATAAGAAATCACTGCGAATGGCACATTGATAGGAGAATGTTGATCCCCTGGCAAATCAAACTTCTTGGCAACTGACGGCCACACCCTCTCAAAAGTCGTTTGCAAAATTAAATCAGCTAAGGCAGATAGATGATCGCTGACTTTTTCGACAGGCAGAGCTTGATCAACCCCAATACCAAGATCGGCTAATAAGGTAATAAAGGTTTCGTTGTGATGAGTAACGCGCAAGATATCCATAGCCTGCTCTGAGCCATCACCATCGGCCATCACATCATCTAAGCGCATGTTTAAGGTCGTTTTAACCTCGCGCCAATAATCCTCTGGGCTTTCTATTAGCAAGGCCTCAGCATGCGGATTAAGTAAATGATCCAATAGGTGTGGATGCCTAGTTAAATACTGCGCACCCCACTGTGACGCCTTCAGTAAAGCGAGTACGTTGGATAGCGCCTTTGGATACTCCGACAAGATTGAGAGATAGGCACTCCTTCTGGCAATCGCTTCCAACAAATCAAAAAAGCGTAGCAAAGTGATATCAGCAATAGCTTGCATAGTCTGCTCTGCTTGCAAACTCTGGGCTGCCTTGCGAATCAGATTGTGAAAAATCAGGCGACTTTTTTCTGGTAACTGCCGTTCCTTTGGACTGCCATTCCATGCCTGCCAGCGAACCAGCGACTCAGGGAAATGCTGGGAGTCTGGCTCCCAATCAATCGATATGGGTGCAAGATTCAAGCGCTCACTGTCTTTTAATACAAAAGCCCTCTCAAAGAGTTGGGCGACCTTGTTTTGATGCCCATCTAGCTCAGCCAGAAATTGAGTGGTCTTCTTCGCCACATCGGGACCACTCATGCTCTGAGCAAGACGTGTTCGAGCGGAGTCATCATCGGGAAAATAATGCGTTTGCTGATCCTCCCAAATCTGAATGCGATGTTCTAAGCGCCTCAGAAATACATATGCATCCTTTAATGCATGCACCTCGCCAGCAGGCAAGATGCCTTTATTCTCGATCAAGCTCAATATTTCTAATGTGGGCCGAGCGCGAAAACGGGGATCGGTCCCACCGCGCATGAGCTGAAACATTTGCGCCAAAAACTCAATTTCCCGAATGCCGCCACGGCCTAATTTAATATCACGGGAACGGCCTTGGCGGCCTGAAGACCTTTTTTCTGCCTCATGCTGAATTTGTGCGTGTAAGTCACGAATGGCAGCAATCACGCCGTAATCCAAGTGTCGACGGTAAACAAAAGGTCGAATGATTTGATCTAACTCTTTTTCGCAAACAGCAAAAGAAGCTTCGCTAGGCATTGGTGCAATCAATCTACCCTTAATCCAAGCGTAACGCTCCCACTCACGGCCCTGTACCAAAAGATATTCTTCCAGCATGTCTAGACTGCACACCAGTGGACCGGAATCACCATTAGGGCGTAAACGCATATCTACCCGGAATACAAATCCATTGGCGTCATGCTCGGATAGCAACTTGATGAGGCGCTTGCCCATCCGCGTAAACCACTCATGGTTGGAAAGACTTTTCGGACCACCCTGAGTCTCACCTTCATGCTCATAAAGAAAGATCAGATCAATATCGGAAGAAAGATTGAGTTCGCGTCCGCCAAGCTTACCCATGCCAACGACCATCAAAGGCATTTCCGCATTACTAGAAGTGCCCCAAGGTACCCCAAAGCGCCTTTGAAGATCCTCGCGAATATAAGCAATCGATAGCGAAACGGCCAACTCGGCAAATGAGCTGAGGCTATGCGTGACCTCATCTAAATCTGCCAGTCCGTTGAGGTCACGAAATCCTAAACACAGCATTAAACGCTGACGAGCAAGCCGCAAGTCCGCCATGAACTGCGACTCGTCTTGTTCCGCATGGGCAATTGCAGCCTCGCAAGGGATCAAGAGATTTCGAATAAATGCTAAATCGATTTTTTGAGGGGTCTGGGAGCTTAGCCACCCCTCCCACTCTGGCTGCGCAATTAGCCAACGCTGGGCATAAGTGGAATGCCCCTTCAAAAAGTCCATTTGCTCGGAAAAATTCGTCATACCCTCATCTTAATCCGAGCCTTGGGAGACTCTTGGCGATCCCCTCGAGGCTGACGGATAATAGAGGTCATGCTTCGCAACCTCATTCCACCTCGCCTCCAGAGCGTGCTTCAAAAACTTCCCCCCGGCGGAAGCGGGCGCTGGGGTAAGCGCGCCCTCATCCTAGGCGGCTTTATTTTGGCGGTGTTTGTACTTGGACATCTCGGTGTGCGTTTCTTACTTTGGCCTCAAATTGAGAAGTCAAAACCAGCCTTAGAGAAGCTTATCAGCGCAAGGATTGGTGCAGATGTCTCGATGGATGATGTGCAAGTAACATGGACAGGCATGCGACCTAGCTTTGAAATCACTGGCTTGCGTTTTAATGCTCCCTCAAAAGCTAAGCCCTTTTTAGAGGTTCAAAAAATTAGCGGCGAATTAAGCTGGCTTTCTTTCTACCATCTTGAACCCTACTTTAATGAACTTCATTTTGACGGGGCTCAAATTTATGCTCAAAGAAATGCTAAAGGCATCATCCTTATCGCAGGAATACCAATTGGTGGAAAGTCAGATGATTTTTCAGCTGAGAACTGGCTGTTCGCACAAAACATCATCAAAGTAAGTCACGCTCAATTCTTTTGGGAAGATTTTCAAAGTAAAAAACTGAATACTTCGGTTGAGATTAAAGAACTTAATCTGAGCAATGGGTTACGCAATCACCATGGCACTTTGATTGCAAATACCCCTTGGCATAAAGACCAAATCCAAATCAATGCAGACTTTGCGCATCGCCTTGGAGGTCAAGCCGGGAACTGGAAGGATTGGGTCGGTGAGTTCTCCTGGGATTTTTCCGAACTCAATCTAAGCAAAATTTCACAAGACTTCAAAATGCCCCTTTATGCATTGGAGGGTAGCATTAGCTCAAAAGGCAAACTCAATCTTGACGATGGCAAGCCCGATGGTGGCACTCTGACGATTGCAGCCGACCAACTAAAAATTCAACTGGCTAAGGATGAAGATCCCATTGAGTTTGGCAGATTGGAAACTGATCTCATTCAGTCAACTGAAAAGCAAATGCTTTCAGTAAGTACCAAATCGCTAGCATGGCGAGACATTGATAGCCCAAGCACGACACCCCTAGAGCGCTTGAGTCCCATGACCTTCCGATGGAAGCCGCCTGGAGATAGTGGTGAAATCAAAGAATTTGGATTCTCATCTCCTCAGATATTGGTCGAAGACGTTGTCCTATTTGCCCTCAACCTTCCCCTGCCTAAAAAAGTCCGTCAATGGCTCAAAGCATCAGAAGCAGATGGGGAATTACAAAATCTAGAAATCAACTGGGCAGAAGGCCGATCTGCACTAGCGGCACTACTCATTCCCGGCACTTGGTTTAATGCTGATAAATTAGATTTCACTGTTAGCGCCAAACTCATTGACTTAAGCTTTATCGGTATCAACAAATCCATGCCTAGCGTCTCTCATTTAACGGGGGTCATTACGGCCGACCAAAAGCACGGGAGCCTGAGTCTCACGTCTTCCGACTTAGAGGTAGAAATAAATGATTTCCTAGTTGAGCCAAAAATTAAATTAGATAAAGCCAGTGGGCAGGTCAACTGGGAAAAATACAAAGGCGGCTGGATCATTAATGCAAAGCAAGTAGCCTTGAGTAATCCAGAGATTAATGCCACTCTCAATAGCAATTACATTCTTGGCGGGCCGAAGCAAGCCGATCAACTGACCCTGGACATGAACTTTGCACAAGCAAAACTAGCTAGCGCATATCGCTACCTTCCTGTCGGGATGGATGGCGATAGCAAGCAGTTTCTTGGAAAAGCATTTGATGCGGGCCTCATTCGCAACGGTACCCTACACGTCAAAGGTGACCCCAATCAGATCCCCTTCCCTAAGGGGCAGTTCGGTGAATTCACACTAAACCTACCGATCACTGATGCCACCTTCAAACCCGCTCCCCTTTTGCCTAAGTCGCAGGGCGAGTGGTCTGCATTTACCAAGCTCAGCGGTGAAATCAGCATGAAACAGGCCGCATTAAACGTGGATATCAGCAAAGCAAATTATCAAAGTGTTGTGGTGAGTAAGGTACATGCCGAGATACCTAATGTCAGCGCCAAACAATTAATGCTCTCCGTCAATGGTAGCGCCCAAGGAGAAGCGCAACAAATGCTCCAGTACCTCTTCGCATCTCCTGTTGGCAAAAATCAAGAGAGCCTAGAAAAGAATCTAAAACTTTCGGGTTTCACAAGCTTAAATCTGGGCTTAAGCATTCCACTATCAGGCAAAGCGGATACCCACATTGATGCGAAGTTAGACCTCCCAGGCAATCGCGCTCAGTGGGGCAGCTTTCCACCTCTAGAGAATCTCAAAGGCAATATTCGGATTACTGAGCTTAATCCTGAGTTTGAAAATGTCTCTGCTAATTTCTTGGGGGGTGACATCAAAATCACTAGCGCCTCTTCTGCAAATGCAAACCCTAGCTTTAGCATCAATGGCAATATTGACGGCAGTTTTATTAAGCAGTATTTTTCCGAAGACCTCAGTCCTGCAGTCAGCTCAATTCTGAACGGCATGAGTGGTTCAGCAAAATACGAGGGTCTGCTCAACTTCAGTAAAGCTGGCAGCGAAACCAACCTGAAATTAGATTTAAGAAATTGGACTAGTCTAGCTCCCGCCCCAGCTAAAAAATCTGCAGGCGCTCCGCTGCTAGGCCAACTGAATCTTCGTACCTATGTTAATAGCAAAGCAAATCCCGCTCGCGCAACTTGGTCTGGCAAGATTGGTGAACAAATTTCTCTACAGGGCAGCCTTGGGCTCGACAATGAGCTTCGTCATGCACTAGGCATTGGCGCCCCAGCCAATCTTCCCCAAGAGGGATTTGCACTGAATGTACAAGCTAGCGAACTCAATGTAGATGCATGGCAAGATTTTCTAAGTCGTGAGCATCAAAAGAAAACCATGAAACAGAATTCCACTGACGAGAGCAATGTTCAAGTGAATGCTCAAATCAAAAAACTGATCCTACTGGATCGCACATGGACTGATGTTAGCTTGATTGGAAATAATAAAAACGATATCTGGCAATTGCGCGTCAATTCGACACAGGCTGCAGGACAGATTCGCTGGCAGGAAGAAAACCCCACCAATCCAAGCGGATTTATTACTGGCCACTTGACTCGCCTCAAAATTCCAGAGCCACTTACTAATGTTAGCTCTTTAGCAGAGTCCGCATCTAAAAATCAAAATAGCGCCAAGCATAAAAGTAGTAATAATCCAAAGGCGAGCCCCAACTCTGTACCAAGTCTGAACATCACCATTGATGACTTTTCTTGGTCTAAAGCGCAATTGGGTGCACTCAAGATTAAGTCGCGCACCAGCAAAAATCTCTTAAGCATCGAGTCCGTTCAGATAGCCAACCCTCAAGGTAACTCGTCTCTCTCGGGACAGTGGATTAGTGGCATTGGAAATGGTAAAGACCACAGCACACTAAACATTGATATGGATGTAAAGGACGCTGGACAAATTATTACTCATTGGAGTAATGCTAAATCTATAGAAGGTGGGCAAGGTAAGCTCACTGGAAAACTAGAATGGGATAACGACTTATTTAGTCCAGACTATGCAACGCTCTCAGGAAAGATCAATCTCAATCTCAACAAAGGGCGCTTGTTGGAGGTGAACTCTGATGCCGCCAAACTCCTCAATGTATTGAGCCTACAAAGTCTCTTTAGATTCGCTACCCTTGATCTCCAAGGTAGTCTAGGCAATATTGTGACTAAAGGAACACCTTTTAATTCTATCGAGAGCAGCTTTGACATTAGCAATGGCCTTGCCCAAACCAATCAATTCACAATGGAGTTGGATCAAGCGCGTGTTGCCATTAATGGTCAAATCAATATTCCCAAAGAGACTCAAGACCTTCGTATAACGGTATTCCCAACGTTTGATGCTGCTGCAGGATCTGTAGTGGCGGCATTTGTTATTAACCCTATCGTCGGTCTCAGTGCGCTTGTGGGTCAATATCTAATCACCAATCAAATTAATCGTGCCATGCAAACCGATTATTTGGTGCAAGGTTCATGGACCGACCCAGAAATTATTCCGCTTGATCAAAAAGGCCAACCAATTGACAAAAAAACTTTGAATAGCATTCGTAGCAAGGGCTTATTGAAAGAGCAGACCAAGCCCAATGCACCGAATACCCAAAACTCTTCGCCCTCAACAAGTCCTACGGCTAGCCCTCAAAACTAATTTATCTCTTTACTGCGAATATCTATGAGCACCTCAGCTATGCCTTCTCAATTTAATATCGCTTCTATACAGATGATCTCCACCCCCGTACTGCAGGAGAATCTGGATACAGCCAATAGATTAATTGGGCAGGCAGCTAAAGCGGGGGCTCAGCTTGTAGTCCTGCCTGAATACTTTTGCCTTATGGGGTTAAAAGATACCGACAAAGTTCTCGCCAGAGAAACATTGGGGAGCGGACCCATTCAAGAACAGTTGGCCACTATGGCAAAAGCTAAGGGCATCTATCTAGTTGCGGGGACCATTCCACTTGAGGCGCAAGCAGCTAATAAAGTATTGAACACCACCTTAGTCTTTGATCCTCAGGGCCAGCGCATTGGGCGCTACGACAAAATTCATTTATTTGGGTTTCAGACAGCAAGCGAGCGCTATGAAGAGTCCGAAACGATTGAGGCAGGCAATACTCCGAGCGTGCTTTCTATCAATATCAATAATGAACAATGGCGCTTTGGTTTAAGCATTTGTTACGACCTACGCTTTCCAGAGTTATATAGATCTCTGGGAGAGGTGGATTGCCACATCATTCCTGCAGCCTTTACTTACACCACTGGCAAGGACCATTGGGAAATTCTGTTGCGCGCCCGTGCGATTGAAAACCAATGCTATGTCCTATCTTCAGCACAAGGCGGCAAACATATCAATCAACGCCGTACTTGGGGCAATAGCATGCTCGTAGACCCCTGGGGTGCGGTATTGGCAAACCTTCCAGAAGGCGAAGGCTTTATTTCTGGGGTTCTGAGCAAAGATAAATTAAACGAGGTACGCTCTAAACTCCCAGCACTGAAACACCGCAAGCTATAAAGCGAAAGACTTACCGAAATAATATGAATGCACCAGAAGCGCTATTTCCGACTGATTGGACCAAACCCAAAAAACAGGTGGATCTTCTTAAGTTAGCCAAATCTATTCTGCTTGAGCCCACTGGTTTATCCGAACAAGACTTGCATCGCACATTTGGCAGTATGTTTGCACACCGCCTGGATGATGCCGATTTGTATTTCCAACATACCCGCAGTGAAAGCTGGAGCCTTGAAGAAGGCATCGTCAAATCTGGTAGCTTCAACATTGACCAAGGCGTCGGTGTGCGCGCGATCTATGGAGATAAAACCGCCTTTGCCTATTCAGATGAAATTAATTTAGAAGCATTAAATAAGGCCGCCAAGGCGACCCGTGTCATTGGTCCAGAAGGTGGCAAGCAAGCCGTTGCTAGCAAAATCTTTAGCCCTATTTCCAATGAGCTTTACTCCGATTTAAATCCCTTAGATTCACTTCAGCCTAAAGAAAAAATTGCTCTACTTGAAAGTATTGAGCGCCGAGCTAAGGCACGCGACCCCCGCATCATTCAAGTGATGGCAAGCCTTGCTGGAGAATTTGATGTTGTCTTAGTGCTGCGTGCTGATGGCTTACTGGCCGCCGATGTTCGTCCGCTAGTACGTGTCTCAGTCCATGTGATCGCAGAACAAAATGGACGTCGTGAGTCTGGATCGTCTGGTGGTGGTGCAAGACATGACTACGGATACTTCAATACCGAACTCATCAATCAATATGTAGATGAAGCGGTCGATGGCGCCCTCGTGAATCTCGACTCACGCGCCGCACCTGCCGGTCCAATGACAGTAGTCATGGGACCGGGCTGGCCTGGAGTGTTACTTCATGAAGCAGTAGGTCACGGCCTTGAGGGCGACTTCAATCGCAAAGGCTCTTCAGCATTTGCAGGTCGCATTGGTCAACGGGTAGCCGCTAAAGGCGTCACGGTTGTTGATGACGGCACACTCTCTGGTCGCCGAGGCTCGCTCAACATTGATGACGAAGGTACGCCAACCCAATGCACAACACTCATAGAAGATGGCATTTTGAAGGGCTACATTCAAGATAGTCTGAATGCCCGCCTGATGAAAATGCCGCTCACTGGCAATGGCCGGCGTGAAAGCTTTGCTTCACTACCGATGCCACGCATGACTAATACCTACATGCTGGCTGGGAAAGATGATCCCCAAGAAATCGTTGCCAGCATCAAACGTGGGCTCTACGCAGTCAATTTTGGCGGTGGGCAGGTTGATATCACCAGTGGTAAATTTGTGTTTTCCGCATCTGAAGCCTATTGGGTGGAAAACGGCAAAATCCAATACCCCGTTAAAGGCGCCACCATTATTGGTAGCGGTCCCGAGTCCTTAAAACAGGTCTCCATGATCGGAAATGACCTCAAATTAGATGGTGGCGTAGGCGTCTGCGGCAAAGAAGGGCAAAGTGTTCCCGTAGGAGTTGGGCAGCCAACTTTACGGATTGATAGCCTGACTGTGGGTGGAACTGCCTGATACGGCTTAAAATAGCCCGATGAGCCAAAAAAATACTAATCCTGCCAATTGGTACTCTGCCGTTGATAAAACGTCAGATACCGACGATCAACGTATTCATAACATCACTGTTCTGCCTCCGCCAGAGCATTTGATTCGCTTTTTCCCTATCTCGGGAACACCAACTGAATCTTTGATTAGTAAAACTCGGGGCAAAATTCGCGACATTATTCACGGTAAGGATGATCGCTTATTGGTCATTATTGGACCTTGCTCCATTCATGATCCAAGAGCAGCACTGGAATATTGCCAACGCCTCTCAATCGAACGTGAGCGCTTCTCTGGTGAACTCGAAATTGTGATGCGGGTATATTTTGAAAAGCCGCGTACCACTGTTGGTTGGAAAGGTCTGATCAACGACCCTTACCTCGATGAAAGCTATCGCATCGAAGAAGGCTTGCGTATTGCACGTCAAGTGCTCATGGAAATTAATCGACTTGGCATGCCAGCAGGAAGCGAATTCCTTGACGTCATTTCTCCGCAATATATTGCTGATCTGATTTCTTGGGGTGCCATCGGCGCTCGTACAACCGAGAGCCAAGTGCATCGTGAACTCGCTTCTGGCTTATCTGCTCCCATTGGCTTTAAGAATGGTACAGATGGCAATATCAAAATTGCTACTGATGCCATTCAAGCAGCAAGCCGTCCACATCACTTCTTATCTGTTCACAAGAATGGTCAAGTGTCGATTGTGGAAACCAAGGGTAATAAAGATTGCCATGTCATTTTGCGCGGCGGTAAAGAGCCAAATTACGAAGCCAGCTTTGTCGATGCAGCCTGCGCTGAACTAGCAGCAGCAAAGCTTCCAGCCAGCCTGATGGTGGATCTATCCCACGCAAACTCAAGCAAGAAGCATGAGCGTCAAATTGTAGTTGCTGAAAATATTGCCGAACAAATTGAATCTGGTTCTCGCAAAGTGTTTGGCGTCATGATTGAAAGCCATCTCCATGATGGCGCTCAGAAATTCACGCCAGGAAAAGATGATCCAAGCAAACTGGAATACGGCAAGAGCATTACGGACGCTTGCATTAACTGGGAAGACTCCGTTAATGTATTGCAACGCTTGGCTACTGCTGTAAAAACTCGGCGTAAATCTAAAAAATAAGTACAGAAATAGAATTGGCGCCTCTAGGGTTGCCAATTCTGCATCAAAGAAATGAGGCTAAATTACTTGGCCTCTTTTTTTTCAGCTTTTTGATGATTCCAAAGAATGTCAGTACCGCCAGCTGCTCGGTTTAAGGCTCGTGACAATACAAATAGCAAATCCGAAAGGCGATTGACGTATTGACGTGGCGCATCATGCAAAGGTTCAGCCCAGCCAAGTCGCACAATAGAGCGCTCTGCTCTTCTACAAACCGTTCGACACACATGAGCTTGTGCAGCAGCTCGAGTTCCACCAGGAAGAATGAATTCAGTCAATGGGGGCAAGGTCTGGTTGTATTGCTCAAGCCAAACGTCTAGTTGCGCAACATGCTCTGGTTTGAGCAAGGTGTAATTTGGGATGCAAAGTTCACCACCCAAATCAAAAAGATCATGCTGCACCTGCAAAAATAGTACTCGCAACTCTGCTGCAACGCTCTCAGGCAGGCTTTCAGTCATCAGAACGCCAATTTCAGAGTTCAACTCGTCTACGTCACCCATGGCGCAGATCCGCAGATGATCCTTCTCTACGCGACTGCCGTCACCCAATCCGGTCATTCCGGCATCACCGGTTCTGGTGGCAATTTTTGAAAGTCGATTTCCCATGAACTCATTATAGGTAAGTGGCTAAAATGATCCATATGAATACGCTGACGACAACCCCAGATCAAGCCACTATTACCGCCCTACAATCTAAGCTCGTATCTGCTCTTAAGCCCATCCTGCCTGAGCATGCCTTACTTTGGGAGCCTGAAGATACCATCCCTTATGAGTGTGATGGCTTGGCGGCCTATCGTCGAATGCCTTTAGCGGTCGCCCTGCCCGAAACCGAAGAGCAAGCAGCCCAGATTCTGAAGATTTGTTACGCCATGCAAGTTCCGGTAGTTCCACGCGGATCTGGCACTGGCTTATCTGGCGGCGCGATGCCCATTGCGCAAGGCTTAGTACTCTCACTTGCCAAGCTTAAAAAGATTGTCAGTATTGATCCACTCGCCAGGACTGCAGTAGTCCAGCCTGGCGTTCGCAATTTAGCCATATCTGAAGCGGTTGCCCATCTTGGCTTGTATTACGCCCCCGACCCCTCTTCACAAATTGCCTGCTCTATTGGCGGTAATGTGAATGAAAACTCGGGCGGCGTTCACTGCCTTAAGTATGGTCTTACCCTGCACAATGTTTTAAAGGTGCGCGGTCTTCTGATGAATGGTGAAGTAGTTGAATTTGGCAGCTTGGCTCCAGACTGCCCTGGCTTAGATTTATTAGCCATCATGATTGGTAGCGAAGGCATGCTCGCTGTTGTTACCGAAGTGACTGTGAAGCTAATCGCTAAGCCAAAATTGGCGCGCGTCATTATGGCGAGCTTTGATGACATTGAAAAAGGTGGTAATGCAGTTGCCGCCATCATTGCTGCAGGAATTATTCCCGCTGGCTTAGAGATGATGGATAAGGCAACCACCCGTGCTGTTGAAGAGTTTGTACATGCTGGCTATGACTTAGAAGCGGAAACGATTTTATTGTGCGAGTCCGATGGCACGCCCGAAGAAGTTGCCGAAGAAATTGAACGTATGACCAAAGTTCTCGAAGATGCTGGCGCTAGCGGCATTCAAATTTCTAAAGATGAAACTGAGCGCCTGAAATTTTGGAGCGGTCGTAAGAACGCCTTCCCAGCTGCAGGTCGCATTGCCGCGGATTACTACTGCATGGATGGCACCATCCCCCGCCGACATATTGCGACTTTATTAAAGCGCATTCAGGTGATGGAAAAGAAATATGGTCTTGGTTGCTTAAATGTATTTCATGCGGGTGACGGCAATATGCATCCACTCATTATGTTTAATGGTGCCGACGAAGATGAATGGCATCGCGCTGAAGATTTCGGTACTGAAATTCTAGAGGCCTGTGTTGAATTGGGTGGCACCATTACTGGCGAACACGGCGTTGGCATTGAAAAAATCAATTCAATGTGTATCCAATTTGGTAAGGGTGAGCTCGAATCATTCTGGGGCGTAAAAGAAGCGTTTGATCCAGAGCGCCTACTCAACCCCGATAAAGCGATTCCCACATTGAATCGCTGCGCTGAATATGGCCGAATGCGGATTAGTGGTGGCGCTCTGCCTTTTCCAGAATTGGAGCGCTTCTAATGATTCATTTACCAAATCCAAATATTGATTTATTCCGCGATCAAATTCTAGGGGCTGCTAAAACTGCTTCACCTCTTTCTATTGAAGGTGGTGGAACAAAATCTTGGTATGGCAATCCTAATAGCTTTGCAAAGCTAAATACTCGTGCCTACTCTGGAATTTTGGAGTACCAACCTGAAGAGTTGGTCATTACCGCTTGCGCTGGAACACCCTTAAAAGAAATTGAAGCCGCTCTAGCGGAAAATAATCAGATCTTGCCTTTTGAACCCCCTCACTTTGGCGATGCTGCTACTTTTGGTGGTGCCGTTGCCGCTGGTCTTGCTGGGCCAGGACGGATCAGTACTGGCAACCTCAGAGACTTTGTTTTAGGCGCACGTGTCATGGATGGCAAAGGTCAAGATTTATCTTTTGGCGGCCAGGTCATTAAGAATGTTGCTGGATACGACGTCTCTCGCTTAATGCCAGGCTCCTTGGGTACTCTTGCCCTGCTGCTTGAGGCCTCAGTCAAGGTCTTACCAAAGCCAGCAGGGACAGCTACTCTGCGTTGTCAAGTAACTCAAGCTCACGCGCATCAGCTCTTGAATGAATGGGCTGGGCAGCCATTACCTTTATCTGCCAGCTGTTGGATTGGTGCCGCAGATTCTGAAGAGCATGGTGAGTTAACTATTCGACTGTCTGGAGCAATTGCTGCAGTTCATGCAGCGATCCCTTTGATGAACGCATCCATCAATGCCAAAGAACTTGACCCAATAATGGCCCAAGAGTTTTGGAGTAATTTACGCGAACAACAACTTAATACTTTCACCAATTTGGGTGCAGATGAAACGCTTTATCGCTTAGCGCTTCCCGTAGCTTGCGGTCCCATTCGCTTGCCAAACATGTCCAATGAAATGGTGATGGAATGGCACGGTCAGCAGCGTTGGTGGAAAGGCTCTAGTGATGACTCTACTTTTGCAACGATGAAAGCATTGGCTAGCGCCAATGGCGGACACGCAATACGTTTTCGTCAGGGAAGTAATGTCGATCCAGCAAAAGAGCGTTTTACAAAATTGAGTGAGCAAGCCCACTCGCAAGCCCTAGAATCAGTACAAGCACGTCTCCGAGCAGCCTTTGATCCAGCAGGCGTTTTCGCCACCAACCGCCTCCCTTAAGCTTCTATATGCAAACCAAACTTGCCCCTCAATTTGCCAACACACCTGAAGGTATAGAAGCTGCTCGCATTTTAGAAAAATGCGTTCACTGCGGCTTCTGCACAGCAACCTGCCCCACCTACCAACTCCTCGGCGATGAATTAGATGGCCCTCGCGGTCGTATTTATCTCATTAAGCAAATTGCTGAAGGCCAAATGCCGACAGAAAAAACGCGTAATCACTTGGATCGTTGCCTGACTTGCCGCAATTGCGAGAGCACCTGTCCTAGCGGTGTGCAATATGGCAATCTTATAGATATCGGTCGCAAGTGGACAGAAGACAATACCCCAGCCCGCCCACTGGCTGAGCGCATTACTCGTTGGGCACTTAAAGAAGGCTTAACTAAGCCAGCATTATTTAATTCAGCAATGGCGCTAGGACGCTTTGTGCGCCCCATCATGCCATCCGGCATCAAACGCAAAATTCCACAAGTGAAAAGTAAGGCTTTAGCAAAATCTACTGACCCTTATGCACGACCTCAAGCAAGCCACGCTCGCAAGATGCTCTTACTAGAAGGTTGTGTACAACCTGGCATGCTGCCCAATATCAACTCTGCTACCGCACGTGTTCTCGATGCCCTCAGAATTCAGTTAATTAGCGCGCCCAATACAACTTGTTGTGGCGCTTTACGCTACCACCTGAATGATCAAGATGGTGGGCTTGAGAATGCCAAGCAAAATATTGATGCTTGGTGGCCACTGGTTGAGCAAGGTGTAGAGGCAATTGTGATGACTGCATCTGGGTGTGGTGTGATGGTGAAAGACTATGGCCATTTCTTTACTCATGACCCAAACTACTCCCTCAAGGCAAAGAAGATTTCTGAATTAACGAAAGATATTTCAGAAATACTTCCCACACTCCAAAGCGAACTGATCAGCCTCATCGGTACAGATCCAAAGCCAGGTGTGGTGTATCACCCACCATGTACTTTGCAACATGGCCAGCAAATCCGCGGCAAGGTTGAGGGCTTATTAGGCAGTATTGGTGTTGGCGTCAATCTCTGCGCCGACAGCCATCTCTGCTGCGGCTCTGCAGGCACTTACTCGGTGACACAGCCTGCATTATCCGAACAACTACGCAAAAACAAATTGGCACATTTGCAAATCGCTTGTGAAGAATCTGGGGCCGAAATGATTGTCTCTGGAAATATTGGCTGTATTACACACTTACAACAAGATGACACCCCTGTTTTGCATTGGATTGAGATCGTTGACAAGATCATTACCCAGAAAAATTTATCCCCTCAATGAGTCAGATTACCAATAGCTTAATGCATGTAAAGCAGCGTCTTGAGTTAGCTGCTGAAGCCAGCAAGCGTGAACCTGAAGAGATTGAGTTACTCGCCGTCAGTAAAACCTTTCCGGCTCAAGATATTGAAGAGGCAATGCACGCAGGACAAACCGCTTTTGGTGAAAACTATGTTCAAGAAGCGGTTGAAAAGATTGCCCTGCTTGCTAAACTACGCCCATGGCTTGTTTGGCATTTCATTGGACCGCTTCAGAGTAACAAGACTAAAGAAGTGGCAGAACACTTTGACTGGGTTCATAGCGTTGACCGCCTTAAAATTGCAGAACGGCTTTCTTCCCAGCGCGGCGAGTTCCCTGATTTGGCCGACCTACAAGTGTGCGTACAAGTCAACGTCAGCGATGAAGACAGTAAGAGCGGTATCCCCCTGAATGAAGCTGAGGATTTATGCAACTCGATTGCCAAATTTCCGCATCTCACTCTAAGGGGATTGATGGCCATTCCGGCACCAAGCCAAGATCCCACTTCACAGCGCCAGGCTTTTGCTACTGTGAGAGGATGCTTTAATGAGATCAAAGCAAAACATCTAAACGATATAGGCTATGAATTTTTTGACACCCTATCGATGGGTATGTCTGACGATATGGAGTCAGCCATTGCCGAGGGTAGCACCATGGTTCGAGTTGGAACGGCCATATTTGGGAAGCGCGATAAGATAAGCGTATGAGCACAAAACAGTTAAATCAAAATGCCCGCATCACCTTTATTGGTGGTGGCAATATGGGTCGGGCTTTAATTAGCGGTCTTTTAACCAATGACTTTGAAGCCAACCAACTTACCGTAGTGGAAGCCAATGCCGAAACCGCCATTGGCTTACATCGTGATTTTGGTATTCAAGTGATTGGCGCATTGGATCAAATTGCTTTTGACTTCACCAAGAACAATGCAGTGGTGATGGCTATCAAGCCCCAAGACTTTAATGTGGTTGCTAAGGGATTGAGCGCCAAACTTAAACATGCGACAGCACCAGGCCCACTGATTCTGAGTATTGCTGCTGGAATTCGTCTAAAAGATATGAGCCGCTGGCTTGATCATGCGCGTTGCGTGCGTGCGATGCCAAATACCCCCGCCCTCATTGGCAAAGGGATTACTGGTCTTTTTGCAGATGCTGCGGTAAACCAAGAGGATCGTGCACTCGTAGAAACCATTTGCCATGCCGTTGGCCAAGTAGTTTGGGTAGCTGAAGAGAAATTAATGGATGCCGTCACTGCAGTTTCAGGCAGTGGCCCAGCATATGTCTTTGCTTTTTTAGAGGCGATGCAATCTGCTGGTGAAAAGTTAGGCTTAAATGCTACTACTGCACGTCAGCTTGCTTACGCAACACTCGAAGGTGCAACACAGCTGGCACATAACTCCGATGAACACGCTAGCGTGTTACGCGAACGCGTAACATCCAAAGGCGGAACGACTGCTGCTGCACTTGAAGTCATGAAACAACATGGTTGGCATGGCATTCTGGAAAAAGCCATTGATGCCGCAAGTCAGCGTGGCAAAGCTATGGGTGATGAACTAGGTAAAAGCTAATTCAGCGCTAGACCCAGGACGATTCCCAAAAAGAGAAATCCGCCCAACCAGTTGTTGTGACGGAATGCCTTAAAGCACTCAGCCCTTCCACGAGTCGAAACCAATTTCAGGTGATAAATGGCACATACCAAAGCACCCAACCAGCCCAACCAGAAATAAGTACTCAAATGAGCGAGCTGAGCTACCCAGATTTGACTCAGTAGCAAGACGCCGTAGCAAACCCCAATCGCCAAAATATCAAAACTACCAAAGGTAATAGCTGAGGTCCTCAAACCTAAACGAATATCGTCATCTCGATCAACCATGGCGTACGCAGTGTCATAGGCAATCGCCCAGAAAATATTACCCACAAAAAGAATCCATGCCTCTGGTGGAATGAAATCCAGCACAGCCGCATAAGCCATTGGAATCCCAAAACCAAATGCAATTCCCAGAATGGCTTGAGGGATGGCAAAGAATCGTTTGGTAAACGGATACACAATAGCGACTAACAAAGCAAAAACCGAGAGTGCTTTAGTAAAAGTATTCAGTGGCTGAATGAGTAAAAAAGCCATCAGCGCCAAGACGGCTGCAACTCCCAGCGCTTCTTTGCCCGAAATCCTGCCGCTTGTCACTGGACGCCCTCGCGTTCTTTGCACATGACGATCGAAATCTTGATCTGCGTAATCATTGACAGCGCAGCCAGCACTACGCATCAGGAAAGTGCCAACAGTGAAAATAATCAAGATATCCCACTCAGGGAAGCCACTACTAGCAAGCCATAATGCCCACCAAGTGGGCCACAGAAGCAATAAAGTGCCAATTGGCTTATCGAGACGAATCAGATAAGCATACGAAACAAGACGGGTAATGAAATGATGTTGCATCAAATAAAACGCACACCTGGCAAATCACATTTGCGAATAATCTGCGCAAGCTTTTGCATCACCACAGCGCGAGGGTAGCTCTTGCGCCAGACCAAGCAGACTTTACGAGTTGGCACAGGTTCGTCTAAAGGAATGTAGCGAATCAAACCATCATGGGTTTTTGGATCTTGCACTGAGGTTCTCGGTAGTACTGATATACCAATACCACCTGCCACCATTTGACGAATCGTTTCTAAAGAAGATCCTTCGAAACTGCGTTGCTCGCCAATCGTCGACCCAGAACCAAAACGATTTAACTCAGGACACACACCCAAAACATGGTCACGGAAGCAATGTCCAGCACCGAGCAATAAGGTGTTTTGCTCTCTTAATTCTTGATGGGCAATTGACTTACGCTGCTCCCACACATGTCCTTTAGGAACCGCAACCAAAAAGGGTTCTTCATACAAGTCCACCACGTCTAAACCAGCACTTGGAAATGGGTCTGCTAAGACAGCGCAATCCAACACGCCTTGACGCAACATTTCCAATAAGCGAACAGTAAAGTTCTCTTCTAAAAATAAGGGTGCATTTGGAATGTCTTCTCGCGAAACTCTCACCAAACTGGGCAATAGATATGGGGCAATCGTGTAAATCGCACCCAAACGAATGGGACCAGATAAAGGATCTTGTCCATGCTTAGCTAAATGCTTTAAGGAGTTAGCCTCTTCTAAGACCCGTTGCGCTTGCTCAACAATCAGCACACCCAAGCTAGTCATCGCCACTTCAGAGCTGGTTCTCTCGAAGATCTGTGTGCCAAGTTCTTCTTCTAACTTTTTAATCGCTACAGATAAGGTCGGCTGAGAAACATGACAGGCCTCAGCTGCGCGCCCAAAATGGCGCTCGCGAGCAACAGCAACAATGTAACGAAGTTCTGTAAGAGTCATAGCTTAATTATCAGGCCTTTAGAAATTCTGTGCGAGACCCTAGCCAGCGTTCCAGATGGCGCTCTACCAAATCAGCATGATCGGCTAATAAGCGTTCAGCCACCAGCTGGGCCAACTCAATCAACCAAGCGTCGCGCTGCAAATCTACAAAGCGCAACATGGCATCGCCAGACTGCTTGGCACCCAATAGCTCACCTGGTCCTCGTAGCGATAAGTCACGCTCCGCAATCACAAAACCATCAGAAGTTTCTCGTAAGGTTTGTAAACGCTCTTTTGCCGCCATAGAAAGTGGCTCGGCGTACATCAAAATACACACTGAATCAGCCGAACCACGACCTACCCGTCCTCGCAATTGATGAATCTGGGCATAACCAAAGCGCTCTGCATGCTCGATCACCATCAATGCTGCATTAGGTACATCCACTCCAACTTCAATTACCGTAGTAGCCACCAAAAGCTGAATCTCATTCGCTTTAAAGGCAGCCATCACCGCTGCTTTCTCGTCAGACTTTAGGCGACCATGAACTAGACCCACCTTGAAGTCGGGCAAAGCAGCTGTCAGTTGCTCGAAACTTTCTACAGCAGTTTGCAATTGCAGTACTTCTGACTCTTCAATCAATGGACATACCCAATAGGCCTGCAATCCTTTAGCCAACCAATCGCGCAAACCACCAATAACTTCGTCACGCCGCGCAGCCTTCACCACTTTAGTCACGATGGGCTTGCGCCCCGGAGGCAACTCGTCAATCACCGACACATCTAAGTCAGCGTAGTAAGTCATTGCTAGCGTACGAGGAATTGGGGTAGCTGACATCATGAGTTGGTGGCAGTAGAACAATTCAGATCCAACACGTTGCTGAATTTCTAAACGCTGCCTCACACCAAAACGATGTTGCTCATCAATCACTGCCAATCCCAGTTTGGCAAAACTCACAGTTTCCTGAATCAGCGCATGCGTACCAATAATGAGTTGCGCTGTACCGTTCTCAATGATTTCTTGGGCCAGTCTTTTTTCTTTTGCTTTCAAGCTGCCAGACAACCAAGCTACTTTGATTCCCAAAGGCTCAAACCACTCCTTCATTTTGAGGTAGTGCTGCTCTGCCAATATTTCAGTAGGAGCCATCACTGCGGCTTGATAACCATGATCCATAACACGAGCGGCTGCAAGGGCTGCAACAACAGTTTTGCCACTGCCAACATCACCCTGCAATAAGCGGTTCATGGGAAAAGCATTCGAGAGGTCGTGACCGATTTCAGTCCATACACACGCTTGTGCACCTGTTAATTTGAAAGGGAGCGCCTTGAGCAAACCATCTTCAATTTTTGAATCCGCTTTGGATGTTGGTTTTGCAAAACTAGGAGCGTGTCTTTGTCTACGAATGGAATGTGCTCGCTTCAAAGAAATTTGTTGCGCTAGTAATTCTTCAAACTGCACGCGACGCCATGCGGAATGAGTTCGCTCCAATAAAGCTTGTGTATCGGCATCGGCAGGTGGTTGATGGAGATAAGTAATCGCTGCTTGTAAATGAGGCCAATCATGACTGGGCAATAATTGCGCTAGCAACTTTGTAGGCAAAAACTCCGCCAAGCTCTCTTTCAAACTTGGCTCATGCAATGCCTGAGCCACAGCCTTACGAATAATGGTTTGTGAAATGCCCGCGCTAGCTGGATAGACCGGAGTCAAACTGCGAGGCAATGGGGTATCCGGTGGAACAGCACGAACTGTCGGATGCACCATCTCTGGCCCCTGAAAGCCTTCGCGCACATCACCCCGCACCCGCACATGGACACCAACGGCCATTTGCTTTTGCTGACTCGGGTAGAAATTCAGAAACCGGAGTTGCAATATAGCGGTGTCATCCTCAATTGTGACTAGCAACTGTCTTCGAGGTCTAAATAGGACTTGATTGCGGGTAACTGCACCTTGTGTTTGCACGGTGGCAAAACGCCCACTACTCAGAGCATCCTCAATCGTAAACAGCTCAGTCTCATCTTCGTAGCGGGATGGAAGATGCAAAGCAAGGGCCATAGGGCTATCTAGGCCCATCTTTTCCAGTGCAGTTGGCAGTCGCTTAGTCGTCATCGTTAAAATCCAATACCTGATGGTAATGCTATGCAACTCTCCGACTTTAATTACGACCTCCCGCCCAATCTAATCGCCCAGCATCCCTTAGCGAATAGAACCGACAGCCGCCTCCTAGAGGTCCGATCTGCGGGGCTGGGGGCTGCCCAATTGCTTGATCGGCAATTTAGGGAGCTTTTTGACCTTATTAAGCCGGGGGATTTGCTAGTCTTTAATGACACCAAAGTGATTCCCGCTCGACTCCATGGCAAAAAAGAGACTGGTGGCAATGTAGAACTATTGATTGAGCGTATTAGCGGCGATAACCAAGCTTGGGTACAAATCAGAGCCTCAAAGGTTCCCAAAATGGGCTCCCTCGTTCATGTACACAACCAAGCAGGTGAAACTTTCCCTGTCGAAATGATTGGCTACGATGGTCGCTTTTATGAGGTGCGCTTTCCTGAGAACGTCTTCACGCTATTGGAGCGTTTTGGTGAACTGCCTCTGCCACCCTACATCGTACACCAACCAGATGGCGAAGATGCCCAGCGCTATCAAACGGTTCTTGCAAAACACCCTGGTGCGGTAGCGGCACCAACCGCAGGACTGCATTTTGATGAAGCCATTCTGAAACAGCTTAGCAACTTAGGCATTAAACGCGCGACAGTCACCCTACACGTTGGCGCTGGTACCTTCACGCCGGTTCGCGAAGAAGACTTAAGTAAGCACAAAATGCATCATGAATGGTTTTCCATTCCACCGGAAACCCTTCTAGCGATTGAGGAAACTCATAGCAAAGGTGGCAAAGTGATTGCGGTAGGTACGACCAGCCTGCGAGCCCTAGAGAGTCAAGCTCTAACCCAAAAAACCAGTGGCGAAACTAACCTATTTATTACCCCTGGATTTCAATTTAAAACCGTAGATTGCCTGCTAACTAACTTTCATCTGCCAAAATCTACCTTATTGATGTTGGTGAGTGCTTTTGCGGGAATGGATAACATCCGCACCGCCTACCAACATGCTATTCAAGAGAAATATCGCTTCTTCAGTTATGGTGATGCGATGTTCTTAAGTCGACTCGAAAATACACACTCATGACCAAGCCTATTCACTTCAATATTTTGGCGCGCGATTCCGCAAGCCCAGCACGACTAGGTCAATTGGATCTTCCACACGGCAGTGTGCAGACGCCCATCTTCATGCCAGTTGGTACTTACGGCACGGTCAAGGCAATGACGCCGCGCGATCTTGAAGAAGCAAAAGCGCAAATTGTTTTAGGTAACACCTTTCACCTTTGGCTAAGACCAGGTTTAGATGTCATTAAAAAGCATGGTGGCCTCCATCGCTTTATGGCTTGGGATAAACCAATCCTGACTGACTCAGGCGGTTTTCAGGTGTTTAGCTTAGGAGCTCTGCGAAAAATTTCTGAAGAAGGTGTCACCTTTGCGTCCCCCATTAACGGCGATAAGTTATTTATGTCCCCAGAGGTTTCCATGGAAATCCAAGCGGTACTTAATAGCGATATCGCGATGCAGTTTGATGAGTGCACCCCCTATGAGGTGAAAGGTCAGCCCACCACTGAAAAAGCAGCGCGGCAATCTCTGGAACTTTCTTTGCGCTGGGGTGAGCGTTCCCTCAAGCGTTTTCGCGAGCTGGAAACTGGTAACGGCCTCTTTGGCATCGTGCAAGGTGGCATGTTTGAGAACTTACGTGAATTCTCCTTAGAGGCAGTTAGCCAACAGGGTTTTGATGGCATCGCTATCGGCGGTCTCTCTGTAGGCGAACCTAAGCCAGAGTTTGAGCGCATTCTGAGCTTTACAGCACCTAAGCTGCCAGAGCACCTGCCCCACTACCTCATGGGCGTAGGCACTCCAGAGGATCTTATCCTTGGTGTAAGCATGGGCATCGATATGTTCGATTGCGTCATGCCTACCCGCAATGCCCGCAACGGCTGGCTTTTTACCCGCTTTGGCGACCTCAAGCTACGTAACGCGGGTTACAAAGATGATGACCGCCCTGTAGACCCTACTTGTGCCTGCTATACCTGCCAAAACTTCACTAGATCCTATTTAAATCACCTCCAAAAGGCGAATGAAATCCTCGGCTCTCAGCTCAATACGATCCATAACCTCTCCTACTACCTGCAGTTAATGGCAGACGTTCGGGAGTCCTTGAGCAAAGATCGCTTTAGCGCCTATCGCGAGGAATTTCATCGGGATCGCCAACGCGGTGTCCAGCCAGGCCAGGATTAATAGCCCTAGAGGGGGCTAGACCCTCTCAAATCACCCCCAAAACCCCACACAGTTTAGAATTGCGGGTTTACGGCTTTACTTTCAAAGTCTAAAACGAAAGCAGTTTCCAATTGGTCATTAACGGAGGTTTTGTATGTGGATTAGTAACGCTTTTGCCCAGGCTCCAGCTGCGGGCGCAGATGCAGGTGGCTTGATGAGCTTCCTCCCCCTTGTTTTGATGTTTGCTGTTTTGTATTTCATCATGATTCGCCCACAAATGAAGCGCGCTAAAGAAACCAAAGCCATGCTTTCAGCATTGTCGGTTGGCGATGAAGTGGTCACTGTTGGCGGCATCGTTGGCAAAGTCACTGCATTGAAAGAAGATTTTGTTAGTGTAGAAATTGCTGCTGGCACAGAAGTGCAAATGCAAAAAGGCGCCATCACTACTGTATTGCCTAAAGGCACTCTGAAGTCCGCTTAATACGTTTGCTTAAAAGTATCTCAATATGAACCGCTACCCTCTCTGGAAATATATAGTCATTGCCGTTGCATTGTTGATCGGTGGGCTATATTCATTACCCAATTTCTTCGGTGAGGCACCTGCGGTTCAAGTCTCGTCCGCCAAACCAACCATCAAGGTTGATTTGGCGACACAGTCTCGTGTTGAAAAAATTCTGAGTGAAGACAGCATTGGTAACACAGGAATCTTCTTTGAAGCTACGGGTCAAGTAGGCTCCATCAAGATCCGTTTTAACAACACTGATATTCAGTTGCGTGCACGTGATCTCCTTCAGCAAAAACTGAACGCGGATCAGGCTGACCCTAATTACACAGTTGCTTTAAACCTCCTCTCGAATACGCCAGGATGGCTCAATGCAATCAATGCGCTACCAATGCCTCTTGGCCTTGACTTGCGTGGTGGCGTCTACTTCCTATTGCAAGTAGATATGAAGGGCGCCGTACAAAAGAAAGTGACTTCTTTGGCTGGCGATATCCGTAGTCAATTGCGTGATAAATCGATTCGCCATCAAGGCATTGATCGCAGTGCGGATTCCCTCACCATTAATTTTGGTAGCACTGATGAAGCCGAACAGGCTCGCACCCTTCTGAACATCAGCCAGCCCGAACTAATTTGGCAAGTGCGGTCTACCGGCAGCTCTACTAAGTTGCTTGGTGAATTTAAGCCGACCGCCTTACAAGCAATCCAAGATAACGCCGTTAAACAAAATATCATCACCCTCAATAAACGGGTGAATGAGTTGGCTGTCAAAGAGCCCGTGATTCAGCAACAAGGTGCTGAGCGCATTGTTGTTCAGTTGCCAGGTGTTCAAGATACTGCGCGTGCCAAAGACATTATTGGTCGTACTGCCACCCTAGAATCTAGACTTGCTGATCCATTGGTATCGACCATTGGTATGGGTGAAGTTCCTCCCCCAGGCATGGACACATTCCGCTTTGGTGAAAACCGTTTAGGCGTATTCAAGAAGTCTGTCATTTTCAGCGGCGATCGCATTACCGATGCGAGCGCAGGCTTTGATCAAAACCAACGTCCTGCTGTCAATATTTCTCTTGATGCTGCTGGTGGCCGCGTCATGCAAGAAGTTACCCGTGAAAATATTGGTAAACCAATGGGCATGATCTTGTTTGAAAAAGGCAAAGGTGAAGTGTTGACCATTGCGACTATTCAAGGTGAGTTTGGCTCCAAATTCCAGATCACTGGCCAACCCACTACCGAGAGTGCGAATGACCTAGCCCTCTTGTTGCGTGCAGGCTCTTTAGCAGCACCAATGGAAATTATTGAAGAACGTACGATTGGGCCAAGCTTAGGCGCAGAAAATATTGAGAAGGGCTTCAAGTCACTCTTAATTGGCTTTGCCTGTATCGCTATCTTCATGATGGCCTATTACCTCTTGTTTGGCACATTCTCAGTGATTGCACTAGCAGTCAACTTGCTACTACTGATTTCAGTTCTATCGATGCTGCAAGCAACTCTCACCCTGCCCGGTATTGCGGCCATGGCATTAGCTCTAGGTATGGCGATTGACTCAAACGTCTTAATCAACGAACGTATTCGGGAAGAGCTGCGTAATGGTGCAGCCCCTCAGACAGCAATCGCCGTTGGCTTTGATAAAGCTTGGGCAACCATTTTGGATTCCAATGTCACCACCTTAATTGCTGGCCTCGCATTGCTAGCCTTTGGATCAGGCCCTATTAAAGGTTTTGCTGTAGTCCATTGCCTCGGTATTTTGACTTCAATGTTCTCCGCCGTCTTCTTCTCACGCGGTCTCGTCAACCTTTGGTATGGCAGACAGAAGAAGATTCAGAAACTCGCTATTGGCCAAGTTTGGCGCCCACAGGAGAAATAAGTCATGGAATTTTTCCGAATTAAAAAAGATATTCCATTTATGCGCCATGCATTGGTGCTCAATGCGATTTCGTTTATCACCTTTTTAGCAGCGGTTTTTTTCCTCTGGCACAACGGCCTACATCTTTCCATCGAATTTACTGGCGGCACAGTGATGGAAGTGACTTATCCGCAAACCGCGCCTCTAGACTCAATCAGAGCCAATGTAGAAAAACTGGGCTATGTAGACACGCAGATCCAGAACTTTGGTAGCTCGCGCGACATCATGATCCGCCTGCCTTTGCAAAAAGATGTTGAAGGTAAACTCATTTCTTCTGCTGATCAAAGTGCTGCAGTCATGCAAGCGCTCGAACCTGCCACCACTGGCGCCAAACTACAGCGTGTTGAGTTTGTAGGGCCTCAGGTAGGTCAAGAATTGGCCCTCGATGGCTTGAAGGCTTTAGTGTTCGTGATCATCGGCATCGTGGTTTATCTCTCATTCCGCTTTGAGTGGAAATTTGCGCTTGCCGGCATCATTGCGAACTTGCATGACGTCGTGATCATCCTGGGCTTCTTCGCATTCTTCCAATGGGAGTTTTCACTCTCAGTCTTGGCAGCAGTACTGGCGGTACTTGGATACTCTGTAAACGAGTCTGTGGTGATCTTTGACCGTATTCGCGAGAACTTCCGCAAATACCGCAAGATGAATACCCGCGAAATTATTGATAATGCAATTACCAGCACTATCAGCCGTACTGTCATTACCCACGGTAGTACTGAAATGATGGTCTTAGCAATGCTGATCTTTGGTGGCGCAACACTCTTCTATTTTGCTTTGGCACTCACCATCGGTATTTTGTTTGGTATTTACTCTTCTGTGTTCGTTGCAGCTGCCTTAGCTATGTGGTTAGGCGTTAAACGCGAAGATTTAGTCAAGGGCGATAAAAAACCTGAAGACAATACCCGCAATGACGACCCAAACTTTGGGGCACAAGTCTAAGTTCGGCTTCAGTTCAAACTGAAGTTTTGACGATCAAGAGCGGCTAATAATTTTTTAGTCGCGCCTTGATGTTCTTCTGAGTAAGTCTTTGCAGCAAGCGCCATCCTTGCCAACTCATCCGTGTTGAGCAACAAAGACTTTAAAGCTTCCATCAGAGCAATTGACTCTCCTAAGAGTAAATCCCCATGAATGCGTTTTGCCGCGCCCATCTCCAGCGCATCTAAGGCTGCCTGTTGAAAGTTATAAGTGTGCTCACCCAATAAAACCGGGCAACCAGTAGCGCAGGCCTCAATCAGATTCTGGCCGCCAAAGGGCAAAAGGCTACCGCCCATCACAACAAGATCGGCAGCACTGTAATACAGGGGCATCTCACCCATCGAGTCACCCAAGATTACTTCCAAGCTACTGGTCTCCTTTGGAGTTCCCGTCCACTCACTGCGCCGACGGAAACTCAATCCAGCACTATGAATTTGATCTGCTACCTCGGAAAAGCGCTCCGGATGACGTGGTACTAGACACAGCATAGGCGCTACGGCCAATGCATTGCTTAGCAGAAGATCTTTCCAGGCCTTGAGGATGATTGCTTCTTCGCCATCACGTGTACTGGCTGCGCAAACCATGAGGCGCTGAGTTGTATGGAGTTCTTGTTTCCAAGCATGTCCTTGTTTAACTAAGCCCAGATCAAGAGGAACATCAAACTTGAGATTGCCGACAATCTCAACACTCTTCACGCCAAGACTTTGATAGCGCTGAGCATCGAATGCGGTCTGAGCCAAGATACCAGCGAATGCCTGAAACAAAGCTCGCCCTGCTTTACCAAAATGATTGACACGACGTGCGCTTCTTTCGGAAAGGCGCGCATTGACCAAAAATAATGGCAGGCCAATCTCGGCACAACGAAACACGACCGTCGGCCACGCCTCTGTCTCCATAAATAAACCAAGCTTAGGCTTGAATACTTTTAGAAATCGATCCACTGACCAATACAAGTCGTAAGGTAAATACACCTGGCGTATTTTTCCGCTCGAGATAGCACCGGCAAACAACTGCGTGCCAGTGCGGCGGCCATTCAGAGTCATGTGAGTTAATAGGATGGATTCACCGCGGGCCAGATAGGCATCGATCAATGGCTGAGCTGCACGCGTCTCACCTACTGATACCGCATGTATCCAAACCGCTTTTTGTGAAATAGGCTTGCTATAGCCAAAGCCCAAGCGCTCAGGAAGATGGCATAGATATTCAACAGAATGGCGTGCGCGCCAAGTAAGACGGACAAAAGCTAAAGGCAGCAACAAGTGCCAAAGTACTTGGTATGCAGCAAACCAGATTCGGGGACGTGCCCCGTACTCTGAATTCGGAGTAAAACTCACTTTTTGAGACGTTCGGTCAACTCGACCGCCTTGCCTAAATAAGAAGAAGGTGTCATTTCCAGCAAACGCACTTTGGCATCTTCAGGAATCTTCAAGCCACGAATAAATGCCTGTAGATCAGCTTGGTTAATGCCTTTGCCGCGAGTGAGTTCCTTCAACTGCTCATAGGGATTCTCGATGCCATAACGGCGCATCACAGTTTGTACTGGCTCAGCCAATACTTCCCAGCAATTATCTAAATCCGCAGCAATCGCCGCATAGTTGACTTCAAGCTTGCTCAAGCCGCGCAATGCGCTGTCATAGGCCAATACGCTGTGCCCAAATGCTGGACCCAAATTACGCAATACAGTTGAATCAGTAAGGTCGCGTTGCCAACGGGAAATAGGCAACTTCTCAGCCAAGTGGCGTAATAACGCATTCGCAACACCCAAGTTACCTTCGGAGTTTTCGAAGTCGATCGGATTGACTTTATGTGGCATCGTGGAAGATCCAATTTCACCAGCTTTAGTGCGTTGCTTAAAGTAACCAATGGAAATATAGGCCCAGAAGTCACGATCCATATCCAACAAGATCGTATTAGCACGGGCAATCGCATCGAACAACTCAGCCATACCATCGTGTGGCTCAATTTGAATAGTGTACGGATTAAATGTCAGACCTAAGCGCTTCTCGACAACATTCTTAGAAAAAGCTTCCCAATCAAACTCCGGATAAGCGGAGATGTGAGCGTTGTAGTTACCAACAGCACCATTCATTTTTCCTAAGAGTGGTGCTGCAGCAATGGATGCAATGGCACGCTCTAATCGTTTAGCAATATTAGCCAACTCCTTACCCAGGGTGCTTGGGGAAGCAGGCTGTCCATGGGTGCGGGAAAGCAAAGGCACTTTAGCGTGCTCAATAGCCAAGTCAGTTAACACTGTCAAAATCTTTTTCAACTGCGGCAACAGCACTTCGTCACGTGCACCACGCAACATCAGGCCATGTGAAGTGTTGTTGATGTCTTCAGAGGTACAAGCAAAGTGAATAAACTCGCTCGCCTTCAATAGGTCTGGGCGGCCTGAGACTTTCTCTTTTAAGAAATACTCAACCGCTTTAACGTCATGATTGGTAACAGCTTCAATATCTTTAATGCGCTGAGCGTCAATATCCGAAAAATTTTCAGGAAGCGATAAGAGAAAGGCTTCATCCGTAGCGCTAATTTTTGGTACGTCAGGCAAGCCTGCTGCGGCCAGGGCTAATAGCCAATGAATCTCAACAAAGACGCGCTGACGCATAAAAGCGGCTTCAGATAACCAAGGCCTCAGTGCATCGAGTTTGCCGGCATAGCGCCCATCCAAAGGGGAAAGCGCATTAAGAGTAGAAAGAGGCTGACTCACGGATATTGCCTTTACATTGAATATGTCAATAATCCCTGATTTTAATGCGTTCCGGGCTCCACCCCACCCCATCAGGATCGCTATACTTATGCCTATGAAACTAATCGGATCCCTTACCAGCCCCTATGTACGTAAAGTACGCATCGTTTTCTCTGAAAAAAAGGTAGAAGTCGCCCTTGAAGTTGAAAACGTCTGGGCTGCTGACACCAAAATTAACGCCTCAAACCCTCTTGGGAAGGTGCCCTGCCTACTTTTAGACGATGGTGAGGCCATTTATGACTCCCGGGTGATCGCCGAATATGCTGATACTTTGAGCCCTGTGGGTAAATTAATTCCCACTGGTAGCCGTGAGCAGGCCACGGTAAAGACTTGGGAAGCCCTAGCTGACGGTGTAATTGATGCATCCATTCTGGCTCGCCTAGAAGCTTCCTGGCGCCCTCCAGAACAACAAAGCCAAGCTTGGATTGATCGCCAAATGGGCAAAATCGACGTCTCTTTACGACAAATGTCAGAGCTACTTGGTGAGAACCCTTGGTGTCACAGCAATCAAATGACTTTGGCAGATGTTGCAGTGGGATGCGCTTTGGGATATTTGGCCTTCCGTTTCCCCAACTTACAGTGGGCTAGCCAATACCCAAATCTCAATAACCTTTACCAAAAGCTAGAGCAACGCAGTTCATTTATTGAAACAGCACCACCAACTGCTTAATTAAGCGAAAGATTTAGGCGGCCTAGTTAGAAATAATGCCGCCGCCTAAGCAAATCTCTCCGTCATACAAGACGGCAGACTGTCCAGGCGTCACTGCCCACTGAGCATCTGGGAAGGTCAACTCAAAACTCAGCGGACCTTCAGAACCTACATAGATTTCACAAGCAGAATCCATTTGACGATAGCGTGTCTTAGCTGAATATTTGCCAGGCACTGGCGCGACACCATCGACCCAACTTGCATCC
>Ga0194059_1000072_pt1 | contig 49052 bp, 38 predicted proteins | sample SepL6211m_MetaG_FD_163426 | JGI IMG/M metagenome (GOLD analysis project Ga0194059, IMG submission 163426) | Anoxic zone freshwater microbial communities from boreal shield lake in IISD Experimental Lakes Area, Ontario, Canada - Sep2016-L626-11m | ecosystem: Environmental > Aquatic > Freshwater >...
CCGAAGGTTGTCGAGGAATTCCTCCGTTATGCCCTTTCCAATGAAGGCCAGGAAATTGTCGTGAAGGATGGCTATGATCCGCTCACCGCAAAACTGGTTGATGATCAGTTAAAAGCACTGAAGTAATCTTTTATCGTAGGGGCAAACCATGTGTTTGCCCTGTTTTTTTCCTCCCTATTATGAAATTGCAAGAATGGGCGATTACAAGAATCGCCCCTACGCGATCAGGAATGACCATCAATGGCACAGAATTTCACTGACAAATCCCGGCGTAACGACCGCCTTGCCGAAATCCTGATTCGCATCGGCGGGCTCTTCGTCATCGTCTCGGTTGTCTGGATCCTGGTGATGATCTCCCGGGTCGCGCTGCCGCTCTTCTACCCGCCATCGGCAAAAATTGCCGCCACCGTAAAAGTGGCTGCTGCAATTTCGTCCGGCAAAGTGTTAGCGATCGGCTCTGAAGAGAACCAGCAGGGCGCGTTCCTTCTTGACGAGAGCGGCACCTTTCATTTTTTCAAACTGGCAGACGGTTCACTGTCTGCCAGCATCAAAGCCCCGGCTGTCCCGACCGGAGCAACTCGCCTCGCCGCCGTGGAATATCTCGGCAAATCAGCCTGCAATCTCCTCTGGGATAACGGTGCCATAAGCTCGGTAGCAGTCGCACTTACCTCTGCCAAAGCAAAAGACGGCACCATCACCCTCACCCATGACGTTTCAGTAAAAGAAGACATCGCCTTTGCCGCAACCAGCGGCGTGGTGCAATCATTTGCCCGGCCGATCGAAGGCAAGGGCGCGGTACGGATTGACCGCCTCTCCGGTGACCGCCTGCGGGTGAGCCATCAGCTGGTGGAAAAAGATCTGCTCGGCACCGAAAAACGGACTGACACCAGCGCCGACCTTACCGACCCGCTGCCCGGACGTCTCTCCGCTGTGACAGTAGATGCCAAAGGTCATTATCTCTACGCCGGCACCGACACCGGCTGGCTGCTGCGCTGGGACATCTCCGAAGCGGGGACCATCAAACTGCTGGAAAGCACCCCCGCTTCAGACAATCATAAAGCGATCACGTCTCTTACCCTGGTGCTCGGTGACGTATCGTTAGCCGTCGGCGACGCCGGCGGCGCCCTGACGACCTGGTTTCCGATCAAAGTAGCCGGCAGCGGCGAAGACCGGCGCCTGACCCGCATCCACACCCTGCGCGCCAACACCGGAGCAACCGCCTTCATCATTGCATCACCGCGTGACAAAACCTTATACTCCGGAGATAGCGACACCATTCATGTCGATCATATGACCTCGGAGCGGAACCTGCTGACCATCAAGCCGCCTGCAGCGGTCACTCACACGGCATTATCACCGAAAGGCAACAGCCTCGCCGCACTGGACAGCTCCGGCACACTGACCGTCTGGAAAATGGCTATCCCGCACCCGGAGATTTCATTCGGCACCCTGTTCGGTAAAGTCTGGTACGAAGGCTACGACAAACCGGAATACTCCTGGCAATCCTCGGCAGCCAACGACGACTTCGAACCGAAGATGAGCCTGGTACCGTTAGTCTTCGGCACCATCAAAGCAACCCTGTGTGCCATGCTCTTCGCCGTACCGCTGGCACTCCTGGCCGCACTCTACACCAGCCAGTTCATGTCGCCGAAACTGAAGGGGAGGATCAAGCCGGTCGTTGAAATCATGGCTGCCATTCCTTCGGTCGTCATCGGCTTTCTCGCCGGACTCTGGCTCGCGCCGCTGATCGATAAAAGCATCCTGAGCGTATTTATGAGCATCGTCATCGTACCGCTGATGCTGCTGGTGACCATCTTCCTCTGGAAACGCATCAAGACCGCTTCACCGCTGCAAAAAGTCACCCGTGGCCATGAATTCATCGCCATGATCCCGGTGGTTATTCTCGGCATCTACCTCGCCTTTCTCCTCAGCGGTGTCGCAGAGACAACCCTGTTCGCCGGTGACTTCAAACAGTGGCTGTTCAGCACGCTCGGCATCCGTTATGACCAGCGCAACAGCATCATCATTGCCATTGCACTCGGCTTTGCCGTCATACCGATCATCTTCACCATCGCCGAAGATGCCCTCTCCAACGTACCGCGCAACCTGACCGCCGCCTCGCTGGCACTCGGCGCCAGTCGCTGGCAGACCGCCTGGCGGGTCGTGCTCCCCTCGGCACTGCCGGGTGTTTTTTCAGCAGTCATGATCGGCTTTGGCCGCGCCATCGGTGAAACCATGATCGTCCTGATGGCCACCGGCAACACACCGATATTGAGCTGGAGCCTCTTTAACGGCCTCCGCTCCCTGTCCGCCAACATCGCGGTGGAGATACCGGAAGCCCCGCTCAACAGCTCACTCTACCGGGTGCTGTTCCTCTCGGCAGTACTGCTGTTCATCTTCACCTTTATCATCAACACCGGCGCAGAAGCGCTACGGCAGCGGTTCAGAAAGAAATACGGACGGTATTGATAATGTCCCCCCTCCTAACCTCCCCCCGCTGGGGGGAGGAATAGAACTCCCGCCCCCAGCGGGGGAGGGTTGGGGAGGGGGATTTAAGAGGTTATTGCATGAAAGTATTCTGGAAAACAGGCGAACCGTACGTACTGGCCACCGGCGCCGCCCTGGCGGTCATCCTGGTCATGAGCCTCACCCTGATCGGCACCGTCATGACCAACGGCCTCGGCTATTTCTGGCCGCGGGCACTGGTTCAATTCGAGCTGAAAGATGGTTCGCGAGTACTCGGCCAGATTACCCAGCAGGAGAAAAACCCGCTCAGCGGCGAGCGGCGTCTGCAGCTGAAAGTCGGCAACCGGGATATCTTCGGTCAGGATTTCCGCTGGATCGACGAGAAAGAGATCACCGCCCGCTCCCTGCCTGCTGATGCCGTGCTGCTGGAGCGGCGCGAACATGGCAACTATTTCGGCATGCTCAAGGATGTTACTGCAGAAGGCATTACCCTGACCGCAGCAACGCCGTATGAAAAACTGCAGCAGGCCCGCAAACTGGTGGCCGGCAAAATCGATGCTACCGCAAAAATCAAAAAACAGATGTCCGATCTGAACTACGCCGCCGAAAGCATTAGATTGAAACTGCAGAAACTTGAATATGACGGCAAGGAACAGAATGCCACCGCAATTGCCGAACTGACCGCTGTCCGCGAAAAAAAGATGGCCGAATTCACCACGCTGAACGAACAGGCCACGGCGACCCTGGCTGAAATTGGTAAGATCACCGCCCGGATGACCGACGCCGCCGGCGGCAGCAAAGAGATCTCCCTTACCGAGATCATCGCCCTGCAGCGTCCCAACAGCATGTCGTTCCTTACCAAATGCGGAGCCTATCTGGAGCGGGTCCGCGAACTGCTCCTTGATGATCCCCGGGAATCCAATACCGAGGGGGGACTCTTCCCGGCGATATTCGGCACGGTCATGATGGTGCTATTGATGAGTGTCTTCTCGCTCCCGTTCGGCGTGATCGCCGCCATCTATCTGCGTGAATATGCCCGGGACGGCCTGCTGACCCGCATGGTCCGGATTGCGGTCAACAACCTTGCCGGTGTACCGTCAATCGTCTACGGCGTATTCGGCCTCGGCTTCTTTGTCTACGGTATCGGCGGCAGCATCGACTCCCTGTTCTTTCCGGAGCGGCTCCCCACTCCGACCTTCGGCACCGGCGGCATCCTCTGGTCGAGCCTGACCCTCGCACTGCTGACCGTACCGGTGGTGATTGTTGCCACCGAGGAGTCACTTGCCTCCATTCCGAAAGGGATCCGCGAAGGATCACTGGCACTCGGCGCCACCAAATTTCAGACCCTGACCAAAATCCTGCTCCCCATGGCAACTCCCGGTATCATGACCGGCCTTATTCTCTCCATGGCGAGAGCCGCCGGCGAAGTCGCCCCGCTGATGATCGTCGGCGTGGTCAAGCTGGCACCGACGCTCCCCTTTGATGCGAATTTCCCCTTCTTTCATATGGATCGTAAATTCATGCATCTCGGCTTCCATATCTACGACGTCGGTTTTCAATCACCCAACGTCGAGGCGGCCAAACCGATGGTGTACGTCACCACCATGCTGCTGCTCGCCATCGTCGTCATCGCCAGCAGCACCGCCATCTACCTGCGCAACCGGATGCGCAGCAAATATACGACATCGACGTTTTAAGGACTCACTATGTCACAAACGCAAAAACAAAACGACGGCGCACCCATCCTTACCGTTTCAAACCTGAACCTCCACTACGGCACTGCCCAGGCCTTGAAAAATGTCAGCCTCGACATGATCCGTCACCAGGTGACCGCCTTTATCGGACCGTCGGGGTGCGGCAAATCAACACTGCTGCGCTGTTTCAACCGGATGAACGATCTGGTGGAGAGTGCGCGGATTGATGGCAGCATCCGCTTTAACGGTGACGAGGTTAATGATTCGGCAACCGACGTAATCTCGCTGCGGCGCCGCATCGGCATGGTCTTCCAGCAGTCAAACCCGTTTCCCAAATCGATCTATGAGAACATCGTCTATGGTTTGAGAATTGCCGGCGTGAACGATAAGGCGACCCTCGATGAAGCGGTGGAGCAGAGCCTTAAGAACGCCGCCATCTGGAACGAAGTCAAGGATCGCCTCAATGATTCGGCCCTCGGTCTCTCCGGTGGACAGGCTCAGCGCATCTGTATCGCCCGGGCAATTGCCGTCAATCCGGAGATCATCCTGATGGATGAGCCCTGCTCGGCGCTTGATCCGATCTCGACGCTCAAAATTGAAGAGTTGATCGAAGAGCTGAAAAGCAAGTACACTATCGTCATCGTCACCCACAACATGCAGCAGGCAGCACGGGTATCTGACGTAACCGCGTTTTTTTACCTGGGGGAATTGATCGAAGCCGGGGGGACACGCAAGATTTTTACCAACCCGGAAAAGAAACAGACTGAAGACTACATCACCGGACGGTTCGGGTAAGGAGAAATACATGGAGAACGAACACATCAGTAAGGCATTCGATATTGAGTTGAATTTTCTGCGGCAGAGCATCCTGATCATGGGCGGCAAGGTGGAGTTGATGATTGCCGACTCGGTTAAATCGCTCGTCGAAAGGGACACCGTCCTTGCCGAGCGCACGATTGCACTGGATCATGAGGTCAACGCCGCAGAGGTGGCAATAGATGAGCACTGCCTGGAGCTGTTGGCGTTGCGCCAACCGGTTGGGCGCGATCTCCGTTTCATTACGATCGCCCTCAAGATCGTTACCGATCTGGAACGGATCGGCGATCAATGCGCCAACATAGCCAAGCGGACCCGGGAGTTGAACGAAGAGCCGCCACTCAAACCGTATATCGACATCCCCCGCATGGCCCACCGGGCAGAGATCATGGTCAAGGAAGCGCTCGATGCCTTTGTTATCGGCGATGCAGATCTCGCCGTGAAGGTGTGTAATGATGACAGCTACGTCGATGACCTGAACAGCCAGATACAACGGGAGCTGCTGACCTATATGATCGAAGACCCGACGACAATTTCTCGCGCCATGAAACTCAACTATATATCAAAATCACTGGAGCGAGTTGCCGACCACGCCACCAACGTTGCCGAAATGGTTATCTTCATGGTCAAGGGGAAGGATATCCGGCATATGATCGCGTGATCACCGCGACACATCAAAATACCGCCCCTGCGGGTGATGAAACACCAGCGCCGAAACACTCGCCTCCGGATCCATCATGTCACCGTCGGTCAATTGAACACCGATCGCTTCCGGTTCCAGCAGACGGAACAGCTTCTGCTGGTCACTCAGCTCCGGACAGGCCGGATAGCCGAACGAAACACGAATACCGCTGTATTCAGCGTTGAAAATCTGCTTTAGGCTGAGTGCCGGATCATCAATAACACCCCATGAGGTACGAATGCGCTTGTGCAGGAATTCGGCCGTGGCTTCTGCCAACTCCAGAGCCAGTGCCTGCAGCAGGTGCGAATCGAGATAATCGCCCGCCTCCTTCATCGCCTCGCTTTTTTCCCTGACACCCCTCCCGCAGCTGGCCACAAACAGCGCCATACTGTCCTGAACGCCGCCGCTTTGCGGACGCACAAAATCTGCCACGCAGAGGCGCTCACCAGCGGCCTGCCGGGGAAAATCAATACGCATGACTTCGCTCTTCCGGTCGGCCGGGTCAAACAGGACCAGCTCATTGCCGTTGCTGTTGGCCGGATAGAAGCGGTACAGCGCCTGCGGCTGAATCAGACCTTCCCGCTCGACCCGCGCCAGCATCTCTTCCACCGTACCATGCAGCTTAAGCGCCTTTTCATCCCCCGCCGCCAGCAGTTTTTCGACTGATCCAACCAGGCCGAGGTGCTTAGTGTAGAGCATCTGGCGGTTCAGGAAGGGGAGTACCTGCTTCAGTGGAATGTCACGCAGGATGTGCTTTTCAAAATCAGGTGGCGGCAGAATCGGTGCTTCGAGTACCAGGCTTTTCTGATCGGTCCGATCGGACTGCTCCGACCGATCGGGCCGATGAGAGACCACTGCCCCGTGCTGACGCAGTGCCAGCTCATCGAGCAGAACTGCCAGTTCCGCCGGATCAAAAAGGCGATTAGCCAGCTCCAGGCCGGCCATGGCATCCTTGGCATACAGCACCGGCGCGCCGTATGCCGGAGCGATGCGGCTGTCGGCAAAATTGCGGGAGAGAGCCGCACCGCCAACCATCAGCGGCACATTGATGCCGGCCGCCTTCAGATCAGCCGCTGTCGTTACCATCTGCAGGGCACTTTTGACCAGCAGCCCGGACAACCCGATGAAATCCGGCTGTTCACGCCGGGCCGCCTCTATCAGCGTCTCCGACCCGACCTTGATACCGAGATTGACTACCTGAAAGCCGTTGTTGGAGAGGATGATCTCCACCAGATTCTTGCCGATATCGTGGACGTCACCCTTGACCGTCGCCAGCAGCATTTTGCCTTTACTGGAGCTTTCACCTATTTCGAGGTACTGCTGCAGATGGGCTACGGCGGCCTTCATCGCCTCAGCCGATTGTAATACCTCAGCAACAATCAGCTGGTTGTCGTTAAAGAGCCTTCCCACCTCGGCCATACCGGCCATCAATGGTCCGTTGATGATATCGAGCGGCCTGTCACCCCGGGCCAGCACTGAGTCAAGGTCAGCGGTCAAACCGTTCTTGACCCCTTCAACGATGTACAGCGGCAGGCGCTCGTCGAGCGGCAACTCCGCAGCCGGTGCGTGGGAAGCCGGTTTCTTGTCGCGGAAGGCAGCGGCAAAGGCGGCCACCGGATCTTCACCGCGCCAGAAGATGAGATCCTCTGCGAGGCGGAGCTCTTCAGGGTGGATAGACGCGTAGCGCTCAAGATTTTCAGTGTTGACGATTGCATAGGTCAGCCCGGCCTTGACGCAGTGGTGGATAAAGACGGCGTTCAGCACCTCCCGTCCCGCCTGCGGCAGGCCGAATGAGACATTGGAAATCCCGAGGATCGTGCTGCATTCCGGGAATGCTTCGGTAATGAGCCGCACCCCTTCGATGGTTTCCACCGCCGAACCGATATAAGCGGCGTCACCGCTCCCGACCGGGAACACCAGTGGGTCGAAGATCAGGTCTTCCGGGCGCAGGCCGTATGTGTTGACCAGCAGATCGTAGGAGCGTTTGGCCACCGCCAGTTTGCGCTCCCGGGTAACCGCCATGCCATGCTGCGGGTCTTCGTCGATGCATCCCACCACCACTGAGCCGCCATAGCGATGAATGAGGTCGGACACCTGGGCAAAGCGCCCCTCGCCATCTTCGAGATTTATCGAATTAAAGAGGCATTTCCCCTGCAGCCGCTGCAGGGCGAGCTCTACAACGCGGGTGTCGGTGGAATCAATCATGATCGGTGCCCGCACCTTGCGCGGCAGGAACTCGAGGATACGGGTCATGTCGGAGGCCTCATCCCGGTCAGGATTGGCCACGCAGATGTCAATCACCTGAGCTCCGTTCTTCACCTGATCGCGAGCAATTTCGGCACCCTCCTCAAAACGCTCCGCAACGATCATATTCTTGAACTTGCGCGAGCCGATGACGTTGGTGCGCTCGCCGACCAACACCGGACGGGCGTCATTTTCAATCACCAGCGCCTCAATGCCGGAGACGACACGGCGGCGGGTCGTTGCCGGACGACGCGGCGGCTTGCCGGCCACCATCCGCGCGATGGCGGCGATGTGAGCCGGAGTCGTTCCGCAGCAGCCGCCGACGATGTTCAACCACCCTTCATCGACAAATCGTGACAATTTGGCAGCGAGGGAATCGGGCGATTCGGCATAATTGCCATTCTCATCCGGCAGACCGGCGTTGGGATAGACCGAAACATGGCAGCCTGCCAACTCCGAGAGCGTGCGGAGATGATCGGTCATAAACTCCGGCCCGGTGGCACAGTTCAGGCCGATACTGATCAGTCCGAGGCTGTCTTCCAGATGGGCGAGGCTGGTGTAGAGCGCCTCAACCCCCTGCCCCGCCAGCATGGTTCCGGTCGGCTCAATGGTGCCGGAGATCATCAGCGGCACCCGCTGGCCGCTCTCGGCAAACGCCAACCGGATCCCCTCGGCAGCGGCTTTGAGATTCAGAGTGTCCTGAGCCGTTTCCAGCAGCAGCAGATCGACACCGCCGGCCAGCAGACCAAGCGTCTGCCCCCGGAATGCCTCGACCAACTGAGCAAAGGTGACACCGCCGGTAACAGAGATGGTGCGGGTCGTCGGCCCCATTGAAGCGGCCACCCAGCGCGGTTTTTCCGGGGTAGAAAAAGCGTCGCAGGCGCGGCGGGCAATCAGCACCGCCTGCCGGTTCAGCTCAAACACCTGATCCTGCAGCCCATACTCCGCGAGAACGATATCGGTTGCGCCGAACGTATTGGACTCGACGATATCGGCTCCAGCGGCCAGATAGGCACGGTGAACCCCCTCAATGACATCAGGACGGGTCAGGGTCAGCTGTTCGTTGCACCCTTCATATTCAGCGCCGCCGAAATCGTCAGCGGACAGATTGCACGCCTGCAGCTGGGTGCCCATGGCACCGTCTATAACCAGAATACGCTCGGCAAGGGCCTCGCGAATGTTTTGTGACATAGGGTAACTCCTTTGTTTTTTTCAATGGCCGCCCATATTACATTCTCAGGCGGCACATGTCATCTGCAAAGAGAACATAAAAATGCGACATAATTGTGTTAGGAATGTTTTTTTGATATACCTTAAGCTGATACAACGCGATGTGCACTCAGGAGATACTTCATGGATCTGCGTAAAACTCACACCATCATCCTTTCCCACGGTGACCCGGATATGAAACGCGCCGAAATCCGGGACTATTTTCATGCCACATTTGATATTGATGAAAAGCTCTACGACACACTCCGCCATGATGACACCTATTACCTCCGCGCCGATCGGCTGCGCCATCCGCTGATCTTTTATTTCGGCCACACCGCCACCTTCTATATCAACAAACTTTCCGTTGCCAAAGTCATCGACCGCCGCATCAACCCCCGTTTTGAGTCGATGTTTGCCGTCGGGGTGGACGAAATGTCCTGGGATGACCTCAATGAAGCTCATTACGACTGGCCGACCCGGGGGGAGGTCAAGGCGTATCGCGACCAGGCCCGTGAACTGGTGGACGGCTTGATCTGCACACTGCCGCTGACCCTTCCGATTACCTGGGAGGATCCGTTCTGGGGCATCATAATGGGGATCGAACACCAGCGTATCCATCTGGAAACCTCCTCGGTGCTGATCCGGCAGCTCCCGATCGATCAGGTGCAGCAGCTGCCGCTCTGGGGCATCTGCCCCGAGAATGGCGAGCCTCCGGTGAACCGGCTGCTGAATGTTGCCGGCGGCAGCGTCACCCTCGGCAAATCAAAAGAGCATCCGCTTTACGGATGGGACAACGAATACGGTGTCCATGAGGCTCAAGTTTCAGATTTCAAGGCAGCTCAACTGCTGACCTCAAACCGCGAGTTCCTCAAATTTGTTGAAACCGGTGGATACCGGCAACAACAGTGGTGGGACGAGGAGGGGTGGAACTGGCGTGAGTTCAAGCAGGCAGACTACCCGCTGTTCTGGATCAGGAACGACATCGGGTGGCGGTTGCGCACGATGGCCGGCGAGATCGATATGCCGTGGAACTGGCCGGTAGAGGTCAACTGCCTGGAAGCAAAAGCATTCTGCCGCTGGAAGGCGGCGCAGACCGGGACCCCGATCCGCCTGCCGAGCGAAGACGAATGGTACCGGCTGCGGGACAGCTGCAGCATCCCTGACCAGCCACAGTGGCACAGGGCGCCGGGCAACATCAATCTGGAGTGGTGGGCCTCCTCCTGTCCGGTTGACCGTTTTAAAACCGGTGACTTCTATGACGTAATCGGCAATGTCTGGCAATGGACCGAAACTCCGATTTATCCGTTCCACGGCTTTGAAGTCCACCCCTGGTACGACGATTTTTCAACTCCGACCTTTGATACCCGCCACAACCTGATCAAGGGGGGGGCCTGGATTTCTACCGGTAACGAGACGACACGGGATGCCCGCTACGCCTTCCGTCGCCACTTTTTCCAGCACGCCGGTTTCCGCTATGTGGAGAGCGCCGCGCCGGTTGTCATCCACGATGATCAGTACGAAAGCGATGCTCTGGCGGCTCAGTATTGTGATGCACATTATGGCGCGGAGCACTTTGGGGTTGCCAACTTTCCGGCAACCTGTGCAGGGATCTGCCTGGAATTGATGCAGGGACGGGCCAAAGGAGACTCACTGGATCTCGGCTGTGCTCTGGGAAGATCCTCATTTGAACTGGCGCGCGGCGGCTTTGAGCGGGTAACCGGGCTGGACTTTTCGACCCGTTTTTTCCGCCTCGCTGCCCGGATGCAGGAGGAAGGTTCCCTGCGTTATGCACTTCCGGAAGAGGGGGAAATCGTCTCCTTCCACGAGATAACCCTGGCGGAGTTGGGCCTGGATGAGCGCCGCGACCGGGTGCAGTTCTTTCAGGGAGATGCCTGCAACCTGCCGGAGAAATTCAGCGGCTACGACCTGATTCTGGCGGCCAACCTGATCGATCGGCTCTACTCGCCACGCCACTTCCTCGCCACCATCCACGAGCGGATGAATCCGGGGGGGATGCTGGTGCTGACATCACCCTACACCTGGCTTGATGAGTATACCAAAAAAGAGGAGTGGCTCGGCGGCTATCGAGCTGCAGGAGAGCCGGTCTGGTCACTGGATGGCGTGAAGGAGGCGCTGGCGCTGCACTTTACCATGGTTGGAGAACCGCGTGATGTGCCGTTCGTAATCCGCGAGACGAAACGGAAATTTCAGCATACGGTGGCACAGCTGACCGCCTGGGAGTTGAAGCGGTAACTTATTCCAATTCTAAATCAAGGCGCTATCATCGTTGGCTCGTCTTCGGCTCCTCAACATACTGGTTGTATGCTTTCGTCGCCTCAATCCTCGCCGCCTTGATATCACTCTTGATTTAAAATTGGTATTAAAGGGGCTTGGCTTCAAACAGCTTGGCAATTTTATCCCTCCCGGCTTCTATCTGTTCAAACGGAACAACGCGCAACAACTCCTCCAGTGTTGTTTCTCCGGCAGGAACGCGGCGGAAGCCGTCTTCTATCATGGTCAGGCGGTCTGACTGGGTAAACACGGTATTTCTCAGCGTCGGATTGTCAGGGCGACGGCTGAGCATCAGCAGCTCATCACTTGTAGGAATCCATAGTTCCACAATCGGCAGACGGCCACTGAAACCGGTATAATTGCACTCCGGACAGCCTTTCCCCTGCATGAATTTCAGCCCACTGTTGAGCGGAATCCCGAATCCCGACAGTACCAAATCTGATGGTGTGTATTGCACCGGACATTTTCGACAGATGTGGCGCACCAGACGTTGTGCCAGGACACAACGCAGTGAGGAGCCAATCAGGCTCGGTTCGACACCTATGTCGATAAGCCGTGTTACGGCGCTGGTGGCATCGTTGGTATGCAGGGTCGAAAGCACCGTATGGCCGGTCAGTGCGGCACGCATGGCAATAGTGGCCGTTTCAAGGTCACGGATTTCGCCAACCATTATATTATCCGGATCCTGCCGCAGGAAGGCACGCAGCAGCGTGGCAAAGGTGTTACCGATAATGTCATTGACCTCGGTCTGGGTAATACCGTCAATGGTGTATTCTATCGGATCTTCAATGGTGAGCGTCTTGACGCCGGGGGTGTTGAGGTGAGAAAGGATGGCGTAGAGAGTGGATGACTTCCCGGAGCCGGTCGGCCCGGTAACCAGAAATATACCGGTTGGCTTATCCAATGCCTGATGGAGGAGTGAAACATGGTCGGGAGAATAGCCGAGCGACTCCAGAGTGAGGGTTCCGCTGCGTTTATCAAGAATCCTGATAACGACATTCTCGCCAAAGTGGGTCGGTACCGTGGAAACACGGAAATCAACCCCGCGCACAACCCCACCTTTGGCAACTTTCATCTTAAAACTGCTGTCCTGCGGCCTGCGCCGCTCAGCGATATCCATATCGCACATGATCTTTATCTTGGAAACAATCTGGCGCGCATGCGGGTTGATCAAAACTTCGTCAGCGCCCATTTCGATCGTCTGAAGCATCCCGTCAATGCGAAAGCGCACATCCATGCCAAGAGCGGTTGACTCCAGATGGATATCGCTGGCCCCGTCTCTGATACCGGTCGTTATGATCCGTTTTACCAGGAAATCAACGTCCGCACTGATAAAGTCACTGACGTACCTGGATTTGTTACTTTCCCGGATCTGATCTTCAGACACCTCAAAATTAAGCTCTTCATGGTTGGGTGCGTTCTGTAAATTAAAGATCTTCTGCTGGGCGACCAGAATATCGCTCTCCTTGGCAATAACCGCGATTATCCGCATCTTGCACCAGTTCTCAAGCTGCACAAGTTCTTCCCGTTGCAGCGGAAAGGCCATGGCAATAGTCAGCACTCCGTCTCTGCAGCGCACCGGCGCAATACGATGGCGTTGCGCAAAAGATGCGTTGATAAAATGGGACATTTGCTGGTCGAATCGAACGCCGGCAAGGTTGATGAACTTGAGGTCATACTGGGACGCAACGGCACGAGCCAGATGTTCTTCCCCAACAAGACGCTGCCTGATCAACGTCTTGCCGAGCGGTACTTTTTCTGACAGGCTTATTTTGAGAGCACTGTCGAGACGCTCTTCATTAATCAGATTCTGGGAAACAAGAATTTCCCCCAATTTACGACGTTTCTTGTTGATATCGAGAACTTGCTCCAAATCCTCTCTGCTTAAAAAGCCCATGCTGCAGAGCAGTTGGCCGATTGGTTTGTCAGGATGGAGGCGCTGCATTTCAAAAGCCAGATTGAATTGTTCGGGAGTAATCACTTTCTTTTCTACCAGTAGTTCACCGAGCTTCGCTTCTACCATGGTTTTTTTCCTCCCGATAAAATAGACTTAATCAACTCCTCAGCGTCACTACCGTAGCACCATCCCGCCCTTCGTGCGGCTCACCCGGCCTGAATCCTGCGACCAGCGGATGTCGCTCCAACTCTTCCCGTACTGCATTGCGCAGCGTGCCGGTGCCAAGACCGTGAATAATCCGCACCTCCTGCAGCCCCGCTGCGTGTGCATGGGTAATGAACGGCTCCATCTCCGACAGTGCCTCACTCACCCGCATGCCGATCAGTTTCAGCTCACGCCGGTCACACTCGACAACAGCCATTTTCCAGGGTGCGGCAGCTGCCTTTTCAGGGCTGCGCCCCGTAGCACCCTGAGGTACCGATAAATCCGTTACGAGGACGTCAAGTTCCATTCTTCCTGCTCTCACCCGCGCCTTGGCGTGACGGGAATCAAGCGACAGCACGACCGCGTCATATCCGAGTGACTTAATATGGACGGAGTCCCCCGATGTAACGGACTTCAGCATCAGCCGATCCGGATGAGCATCGTGGGGCTTAAGCTGCTCCACTAACTCGGCTTCGCTCCGCCGGATTTCGGCGATGATATCACTCCGCTTCTCAGATTTCAACTCATCCAGCAGGGCGTTTGTGCGACGTCTCGTGGCGGAAATCAGCTCTTTGGCATCATTCCACCCTTTTTCAGCCGCTTCTTTACGAATCTGAAGCACTTCATCCGCACGGGCATCCAGATCAGCGCTCCGCCGATCAAGTGAACGTTCACGCTCATTGAGAGCAGTGCGGAGCTCTTCAAACTCCTGCCGTTTCTGGCGGAGTTCGGTTAACATTCCGGCAAACTCGCTCCCGGCATTGCCAAGCATCGTGCGGGCAAAAGCGATCACCCTCTCCGGCATGCCGAAGCGACGGGCTATTTCCACCGCGTGCGACTGTCCCGGCTCGCCGACAATCAGGCGGTAGAGCGGGGTAAAACTGGCATCATCAAACTCCATTCCGGCGTTGATCATGCCGGGTGTCTGGTGGACAAAGCCGATGATATCACTCAGATGCGTGGTGGCAATCACCATGCTGCCCTGCAGCTGCAGTTCATGCAGCACGCCGCAGGCAATAGCCGCGCCCTGCAGCGGCTCGGTGCCGGCTCCCAGTTCGTCGAGCAGTACCAGAGCAGCACTGCCGCTCTGCTCGATAATGGCAGTTATCCGGGCGGCATGAGCAGAAAAAGTGGAATGACTTCGTTCAATCGACTGTTCATCACCGATGTCGACCAGAAGTGTACCAAGCAGCGGAAAAGTTGAGCGCGACCCAGCCGGCACCGGCAGGCCGGAGAGTGCCATAAGCACCAGCATTCCGGCTGTTTTGAGAGCAATGGTTTTACCCCCCGCATTGGGGCCGGTAATAACCATGACTGAAGCGCCGTCACGAGCCCCCAGCTCCAGGCCAAGCGGCTCCACCTGTTTCAGAACCCCCCGCTTCTGCATCATCAGCAGCAACGGGTGCCGGGCTTCCACCAGGCGTAACTCGCCATGCTCATTGATCGAAACGGGCTCAAGATCATAGTCGATGGCAAAGCGGGCCATACTGTTCAGTGCATCCAACTCCAGCAGAGTTTCAAAACAGGCGGCAATCTGATCGGCATCTTCGCGGAGCCAACTGGAGAGCTGGCGCAGAATGCGGATTTCCTCAGCCTTTTCCTCTGCGCTCAGGTTTTCCAGTTCATTAACAAACGGTATAATCTCCAGCGGTTCCATGAACGCGGTTTCACCAGAGGCAGAGACATCATGCACCACTCCCTTGACCATACCCTTGGAATCCATGCGTACCGGAATGACCCAACGCCCGGAACGCTGCGTGATGAAATCATCCTGCAGAAATTTTTCAACACCGCTGTCCCGGATAATTTCCTCGATCTTTCTGCGGATGCGCCCTGCAAGTCCCCGCTTTGCACGGCGAATCTCTTTCAGCAGCGTGGAGGCGGAGTCCAGAATGCTGCCATCGGCATCAATTGATGCAACAAGCGGCTCGAGAATATCAGGAAATCCCTGCAACTGCGGCTCAATAGATTTCAGCAGCGGGATATCATCACGAGGAACAAACTGGCGGGTCAAAGCGCCATAGAGCCGAAAAACCGGAATAAACAGCAGTAATTCATGTGGTGAGAGTATGGCTCCATGCGGTCGTAAATGTGCTAGTGCCGGTCGGATATCCTCAAAATCTCCCAGGGCAAGAGAGATGCCTGCCAGGTCAAGGGAACAGATCTCTCCTATACGTCCTGATACTGTTCTTATTTTCTGCAGGTCATCGAGCGGCCGGATTGTACTGATACGATCAATTGTACTGGTGGAGTGCGCATGCCGGGAAATTTCGACACAGATTTTTTCGAATTCGAGACAAACAATTGTTTCAGAAGCGATCATAGCGGTAACCTTTATCTATCGGGAGTAATGCCGAAGGGTATCATCCATAGCGCGTATACTTGATTACGTCAACAGAGTAAACTAACAAATACGTTTATAATTCACTGCAACCATGCTATGAAATCAATCATAAAAAATGCTTACAAACCTGATTTTTAATGAAAACGAGAATGACTGGCAGTACTGATGAGAAAGTAGCAGATTGACGTTGCAAATATTAGACATCCGGTATCCATCTCTGATATAAAGAACTCCGTGCAATAACTCCTTAATTGTCATTTACTGAGAATATGTTGGTAAAAACCAACCGGTGGAGCAATAGATGGCTGTTTCCGCAACAATAAGACGGCTCTTGGTACTACAACCGATTGACCTGCCGGTATTTCATCCGATTGCACTCAAATTGGTGCAATTGCTGGCAGATGTCAATTTCAAGGTTGATGATCTGGTAAGTACCGCAAATGATGATCAGGTTCTTGCCGGTCAAATTCTCAAAATGGCCAACTCTCATGTCTATAGCGGTCGGGTTAAAGTTGAAACCATAAAAGATGCGCTGATCCGCCTTGGGGCGCAGCATGTATCAAATCTTGCTATGGCAGCATCACAATCGGCGCTTCACGTCTCCGCCAACACTTTTGTAAATAAAATAATGACAGAGCTCTGGTTTCACTCACATGCATGCGCTCTCGGCTGTCGCTGGCTTGCCACAAATACCGGGAACCGAAACATCGCTGAACAGGCTTATCTTGCCGGTCTTTTGCATGATGTTGGCAAGCTGTTTCTGTTGAAAGCGTTGGAGCGACTGACGAATGCGGGGATGGCGCAGGCTGCTCTTGAGCGGGAACTACTTCTTGAAATTTTTGAAGAAATGCACGTAGAGCAGGGGTTACGCCTGATGGAGCACTGGAACATGCCACCGTCATATCGGCTCGTTGTCGCCAGTCATCATCTCAAGGTTGATCGAAGCGCCTCAAATACTGATGATGTCCTCGTTGCGATTGTCAGATTGGTCAATATTGCAACACGTAAACGGGATCTGAGCCTCAGTACGGATACTGACAGCCTGGCATTGCTGGAACTGCCGGAAGCACAGCTATTGAAGACTACCGAAGATCAGTTGAGAGAATTATACGGCATATTTGAAAAATCGAGAGGGGAAATTTAGTGACTGTGCCGGAGAGCATCAAACCATGATGCCGGCAACAAGGGATTTTATTCCGTCATCAACATGATGTAGCATAAAATCACAAAGGGCGTGCCAGGGTTGGCACGCCCTTTGTGATATGCATTATTCTCCGGAGCGCTACTTTACGGCCGGGGCGGGAGCGTCGACTGTAGAAGTCGTTTTTTTCAGTTTTTTACTGTTATCTTTGGCTGCCTTGTTGCGCTTCTCCAGTTTGGCAGCTCTTGCAGCTGCGGAAACTTCATCTGCCGGGGTCGCGGTCTCGGGGGCTTTTTTTGCTGCGGCAGCTTGCGCAGCCCGCGCGTCAATCTCGCGCTGCTTGTGCTTTGCGTTGGTTTCAGCGACACGTGGCTTGGTTGCCTGAACTGGCGGAGCGGGTGCAATCGCATCTGCGGCAAAGACTGATGTGGCACATGAGATCATGGCAAGGGCTGCTGTGATGGCGTTCAGTATTCTGTTCATGGGGAAACTCCTCTCTGGATTGAATTCTTGCTTCTATGCTTAGCACATCAAGTGCCAAGTTGGCCATTGTGCATAACTGTTCGTATTTATGGACATCTACCGCACATATTTTCATCGTCATGCCGATTATCTGCCTGAATGAGATAAACAACACCTCAAATGAGGCAGGAGTAAAAAGGCATGAAATGCTGGACAAAAAAATAATTATATATTATAAGTCCTGTTCACTCTTGCGGAGAGATGTCCGAGCGGTTGAAGGAGCACGCCTGGAAAGCGTGTGTACGTTAATAGCGTACCCAGGGTTCGAATCCCTGTCTCTCCGCCATTCTTTAACCGACATTCCATGCAGCAAAAAGCCTCTGAGAAATCAGGGGTTTTTATTTTACACACGGTTACAAAAGTTTGAGTCTGTGAAGACTTTACTCCCCTGGCGCGTCCCGCGTTTCTCCATCTCTGCATCTATCAGATTCAGTATTTCAAACTTCTTGAGCGACCAGAGCGGTGCCACTAGATTGTCATGGCCGCCGTCTCCGGTCAGGCGATGGATCAGTATGCGTGGCTCGAGACGTTCCAGAAAATCACAGACCAGCCCGGCGTATTCATCTCTGCACAGAACCTTCACCTCGCCCCGGATGTACATATCAGCCAACTGCGTACCCTTCATGACATGGAGCAGGTGCAGCTTGATACCGTCTACACCGAGCCGGTTCAGCTCAGCTGCCATGGCGAGCATTTCTTCCCGCGTTTCGCCCGGCAGCCCGAGAATGATATGGGTGCATACCTTCAGGCCTCGTGACCTGGCCCGCTGTATGGCGTCAACACAGCAGGCGAAGTCATGACGACGCTTGATGACCGCCAAACTCCGGTCATGCATGGTTTGCATACCGATCTCAAGCCAGAGGTAGGTCTGACCGTCAAGCTCCTGCAGGTATTCAAGAATCTCTTCCGGCAGACAATCAGGCCGGGTGGCCACAATCAGGCCGACAACGTCTGAAACGGCACGTGCTTCGGAGAACAGCTGCCGTACATGCGCCACTGACCCATAAGTGTTGGAATATGCCTGAAAATAGGCGATGAATTTTTCAGCCCGGTATTTACGCCGCATGACCTCCTTGCCGTCTTCAAGTTGTGCCGAAACAGTCAGGTCGCGCCGGATTCCGAACGAACCGGAACCATGGCCGCCGCAGAAGATGCAGCCGCCAGAAGCGAGTGTACCATCACGATTCGGGCAGGTAAAGCCGGCATCAACCGAAATACGCTGCACCTTGCAGCCGAATTCCCGCTTAAGTTCTTCGGAAAAGGCGTTGTAGCGTTTAACAGAAGAACTCATCTTTTATGCAGCGGCACCTGAGCCTCGCAAGGGACTCTGGTCTGGCAAAGGCCGCAGCCGGTCTGGGGGGTTCCGTACCGCTCAGAAAGAGCTGCGGGAGCCGTTCCATACACTAATTCACGGCATTTGTCCTTACTGTGCCCGTCTCGTGATATGGCACCTACCGGGCAGCGGCTGATACAGACGCCACAGCTTCCATCGTGGTAGTGAAGGCAATTGGAGAGGTGACTGGCTGAAGTACGTACGGCAGGAGTGAGCGCCAGGGCCGTGATGACGCTGCCGCAGCGATGCGCAATTCCCCGGGGAGTTATAAAACCGTCGCTCAGGCTGAACGTTCCTAATCCGGCGGCGTATGCGGCGTGACGTTCCGACCAGCTTGAGGCGATGCCGACCGGCGTATCGCCGAACTCCTTCCAGAGCGGAGAATACTGCGGAGCCACGGCAGCATGACCCTTTTCCCCCAGCCATGCGGTTATGTGGCGGCGCAGGTCGCCGTTGACCGTTTCCCCGTATGTACGGGTCAAGGCCCATTCACGGGAAGGGAGTTCCGTCTGGCTGCGGTTGCTTTCGCGTACAGAGCGGCTGATCGGGAGTATCCAGCTGATAACCGTCGCGGCGTGCGGAAGCAGTTCCTCCGGCAGAAGATGAAACGGTCCGATAATACGCCGGTAATCCTGGAATATCGGGTCTCCGGCAGAGGAAAATCCTACCAGCGGCTCCTCCAGATAGGGATCGTCACTATCCGGCAGGCGATTTCCGGGATGTGTTGCAATGAATCGTTTTATTTCGCTGCAGAGAAGTTCTTCCATAATGTACGCACCTCCTGAAAGGTAAGCCGCTTACAGCTTGCGGCCACTCATTATCCCGGCGCCATTAGGCAGTTCCAGCGCAAGCCTCTGTACCGTGGACAGCCCGGCCTCGGTCATCATTGCTGCCAGCTCTTCACCGGAATATGACTGTCCCCCCTCCGTACCAAGCAGCATATTAAGTGAGAAGAGCGCCGGAAACAGCGGACCATCCTTCGCATCATCGAGAATAAATTCCTGTACCATCAGAATGCCGCCGGAATTGAGTGCCGCTACCGCTTTGCGCAGCAGAGAGACACATACCGAACGGCACTCGATATGGAGAATATGGGACAACCAGGCGACATCAAAACCGGCCGGTATCGGGTCGGCGTGATAATCACCAGGGGTAAAGCAAATCCGGTCGGAGAGGTTAAAGCGGCCAACCACTCCTTCAGCAAAAATTCTCGTTGTGGGGAGGTCATAGATTACCGCAGATAGTTGCGGGTTGGCCTGGCAGAAATTAATTGCGTATGTTCCGGGCCCACCACCCAGATCTAATAATCTGCGACAGTCAACCAGAGGAATGGAAGCGGCAATTCGAGGTGCCAACTGGCCGGCCAGATTAAACATCCCCATCAGAAAGCTCTCCCTGACGCTCTCATCCTGACCATGAGAAGCAGGCTCATGAATAGGAGTGCCGGATCTCACCGCTTCATCGAGGCGTGCCCACCCGGGCATAAGGTGGCGATGATGCATAATTATATGCCCGAGATAGCCGGGGTTCGTTTTGGAGAGTTTTTCTGCGGCGAATGGTGTGGCACGATAGCGGTTGTCGCATTTTTCCAGCAGCCCGAGCGCGGTCAGTGAATCCAGCAGCATTGCCGTTGCGCGTGAATCTGTATGACACTTGTGCGCGACCTCTTCAGCGGTCTGAAATATGTCGACAAGAGCAGTAAATATGTCGAGCTTTACCGCCGTGTGCAGTGCACAGGTATTCCAGTATCCACCGGACAACTGCAGCAGATCCGGTATGGTCCATTCGGACTGACTCCTTCCGGACATAGTCATAGTATCAACTCCTTGTATGAAGCAGCTTAATGCTTCTTCTCAACACGCTCCACCCAGCACTGCTCCGTTGAAAGTACCCGCAGGAATTCACCGGCAAAGAGGAATTTGGCACGTGGCACCGGCACACTGATAAACTCCTTACCGCGGCCTACCGTCATGGCAAAACCACTCTTGCCCCCCCTCTCCCATTTTTCCACAGACACAGTGGTAACTACTTCATCCTTTGAATCACCGGCAGAAAACATGTGTGGATTCAGCTTTTCTTTACAGGATAGCGCAGAGTCGCAAACCTGGCGTATCAGTTGAGACAAGTTGAAGGCCTCGTCAGGTTCGCAGATAAAGCGGATTTGCGTTACATCATCCGGTTTCGTCTTCGGGGTCAGTTTAAAAAAACGCAGGTGTATCCTTCCACTCCGCTCAATAACCACCCCATGTTCCTCTCCGGCTTTAAACGCTTCACGTATTTCAACTCCGGTAGATTGGGAAAATATTTCGTAACTGCGGTAGCGTTTCAACTCAACACTTTGCGACATAATTCCTCCATTCGGAAAATATAACGAAGCTGTTGTAGCAAAACTGTCAAAATATTTCCACAAAACAAAAAGAGCGGCATCGCTGCCGCTCTTTTTGTATAACCCGTTATAGAAGCCATTCTACTTACGAACTGCTTTACCGGCAACCTGCATACGGATAATGGCCCGTTCAAGAGCTGCCTCATAAATCTTATGCTGTTTGTCTTCCTGAGTAAGTTTTTTAAGTGCTTCTTCAGCACGGCCAAGAGCCGCCTTGGCCCGTTCGATATCGATTTCCGCTGCGATTTCTGCCGTTTCAACAAGTACGATAATTTTATCTTCCTGAACTTCGAAGTAACCCCAATTAAGCGACATATGCTCGGCAACTCCGTTGTTTTTATAAACGAGTTCACCAATCCTGAGTGAGGTCAGAAACGGAGCGTGACCAGGGAGGACGCCGAATTCCCCGAGTTTGCCGGTTGCAGTAACTTCCTCAACCTCGGTATCAACAACTTTTTTATACGGGGTAACTATTTCAAGCTTCATCTTTTCAGCCATATATCATTCCTTGTTAGCCCCTTCCGGCCTCCCCTTATCAGGGGAGGGGCAAGAAAGAGATCTTCAGTATCTCCCCCCTGAGAAGGGGGGATCAAGGGGGGTTTAAATTGCAGCCAGCTTGGCAGCTTTTTCGATGGCCTCTTCGATGGAACCAACCATATAGAAAGCCTGCTCCGGCATACTGTCATGCTTGCCGGCGACGATTTCCTGGAAACCTTTGATGGTATCTTTCAGTTCAACATACTTACCCGGTGAACCGGTGAAAGCCTCGGCGACAAAGAACGGCTGTGACAGGAAGCGCTGAATTTTACGGGCGCGGGCAACAACAAGCTTATCCTCTTCAGAAAGCTCGTCCATACCGAGAATCGCGATAATATCCTGAAGATCCTTGTACTTCTGCAGTACGTACTGAACGGAACGGGCAACGGCGTAGTGCTCTTCGCCGATAACCTGCGGATCAAGAATACGCGAGGTTGAGTCAAGCGGGTCAACAGCCGGGTAGATGCCAAGCTCGGCGATCTGACGGGAAAGAACCGTGGTCGCATCCAGGTGGGCAAACGCGGTTGCGGGTGCCGGGTCGGTCAGGTCGTCGGCAGGTACGTAAATAGCCTGAACCGAAGTGATGGAACCTTTTTTGGTGGAGGTAATACGCTCCTGAAGCTCACCCATTTCAGTGGCAAGCGTCGGCTGGTAACCAACGGCAGACGGGATGCGGCCGAGAAGCGCCGAAACTTCGGAACCGGCCTGGGTAAAACGGAAAATGTTATCAATAAAGAGCAGTACATCCAAGCCATCGACATCGCGGAAATACTCGGCAACGGAAAGTGCCGTCAGCGCCACGCGGGCACGCGCCCCTGGAGGCTCGTTCATCTGGCCGTACACCAGTGCGGTTTTTTCCAGAACGCCGGTTTCCTTCATTTCCATCCAGAGGTCGTTCCCTTCGCGGGTACGCTCGCCGACGCCGGCGAAAACAGAGTAGCCGCCGTGCTGACGGGCAATATTATTAATCAGCTCCATAATCAGAACGGTCTTGCCGACACCGGCACCGCCGAACAGGCCGATTTTTCCGCCTCGGGCATACGGTGCGAGCAGGTCAACAACCTTGATACCGGTGGTGAATGATTCAACCTTGGTTGACTGATCTTCAAACGGCGGAGCTTCGCGATGGATGGCAAATTCCTTTTCGTTACCGATCGGACCCATTTCGTCAACCGGCTCACCGATAACATTCATGATGCGGCCGAGGGTTTTAGCGCCAACCGGAGCACAGATCTGCTTGCCGGTATCAACTACAACCTGGCCGCGCTTGAGACCATCAGTTGAGTCCATCGCAATGGTTCGTACCGAATTCTCGCCAAGATGCTGGGCAACTTCAAGTACCAGATTGAATTCACGGTCATCAATGGACGGATTTGTCACGCGCAGGGCGTGGTAGATCTCCGGCAGTTTGCCCGGCTCAAATTCGACGTCGATAACAGCGCCGATAACCTGCGATATTTTACCTGTATTCTGACTCATGGAACAGTGTCCTCCTGCGGCCGTACGGCCTCATATAGTGTTACGTAATAATGTTAGCCTTTAATTGATTCGGAGCCGGAGATAATCTCCATCAGCTCGGTAGTAATCGCCGCCTGACGCGCTCTGTTGTACTGGAGGGTCAATTTGCCGATCATTTCGCTTGCATTCTTTGACGCACTGTCCATGGCGGTCATGCGGGCACCATGCTCACCGGCAACCGTCTCCAGCATCGCTTTAAAAATCTGTACTTCGATATTCTTCGGCAGTATTTCTCCGAGCAGTTCACTCACGGACGGCTCATAGATGAACTCAACCGGGGTTTCTTCAGTGTCACCGGCCTCTACCTGCGCTACCGGCAGCATCTGCTCAAAGGTAATATCCTGGGTCATAACGGTACGGAAGGAGTTATAGAGCAGTTCGACCTGATCATATTCTTCAGCAACAAAACCGTCGATTATTTCCTGTGCCATCATGGCTGCGGACTGATAGTTCGGCTTTGCCAGCACGTTAGGAAAGTTCTTGTACACCGTATAGCGGCTTTTGAGGAATTCATAGCCCTTACGACCGATCGTCATGACGTTGATCTGCTCGTATGAATCCTTTTTTTCCTTGATGTAACGGTCAGCCGCCTTGCAGAGATTGGTATTGAAACCGCCGCATAAGCCTCTGTCCGAGGTGAGCACGACCAGCAGCAGTTTCCTGGCTTCCCGTTTTTCAAGCAGCGGGTGGAGATCGCCTTCAAGGTTTGCAGCCAGTGATTGCAGCACTTCACCCAGTTTTTTTGCATACGGGCGGGCGGCCACAACATTTTCCTGGGCACGGCGGAGTTTTGCCGCCGAAACCATCTTCATGGCCTTGGTGATCTGGCGAGTATTTTTTACGGATACAATCCGTTTTTTAATGCTTTTAAGGCTTGCCATATCTCAAACCGTCCTTGATTACGCGGTAAATTCTTTTTTCAGCTGACCCATGGCGGCAATAATTTTGCCCTTCAGACTGTCATCTATGGCTTTCTTGTCGCGCAGCTCGGCAAGCAGTTCTGCCTGACGGTTGTCGAAGAAGGCGTACAGTTCTGTTTCATATTTTTTGAGTGCAGCAACCGGGTACTCATCGAGGAAACCGTTATTGGCGGCAAAAATAATGAGAACCTGTTTTTCGTTGGGGATCGGGCGATACTGAGGCTGCTTGAGGATTTCAACCAGGCGCACACCACGCTCAAGCTGCATCTGGGTAGCGCGGTCAAGGTCGGAGCCGAACTGGGCAAACGCGGCCATTTCACGATACTGGGCCAGGTCAAGACGCAAGGTACCGGCAACCTGCTTCATCGACTTGGTCTGAGCAGAACCACCGACGCGGGAAACCGACAGACCGACGTTAATCGCCGGACGGACGCCGGAGAAGAACAGATCGGATTCCAGATAAATCTGGCCGTCAGTGATGGAAATAACGTTGGTCGGAATATAGGCGGAAACGTCACCGGCCTGAGTCTCGATAATCGGCAGAGCGGTCAGTGAACCGGCGCCGCAGGCATCGGACAGTTTGCAGGCACGCTCAAGCAGGCGACTGTGGAGATAGAAAACGTCACCCGGGTATGCTTCACGCCCTGGAGGACGACGGAGCAGCAGGGAGAGCTGACGATAGGCAACGGCCTGTTTGGAAAGGTCATCATAAATAATCAGGGCATGCTTGCCGCTGTCGCGGAAGAACTCGCCCATGGTGACACCGGTGTACGGTGCAATAAACTGGAGCGGTGCCGATTCGGAAGCGGTGGCAGCAACAACGATGGTGTAATCCATGGCGCCATGTTCGGTCAGCTTGGAGACAACCTGGGCTACGGTAGAACGTTTCTGCCCGATAGCTACGTAGATACAGACAACATCGCCACCCTTCTGGTTGATGATCGTGTCAACGGCAACGGCGGTCTTGCCGGTCTGACGGTCGCCGATGATAAGTTCGCGCTGTCCGCGCCCGATTGGCACCATTGAGTCAATAGCCTTGAGTCCGGTAGCCATCGGCTGATGCACCGACTTACGGGCTACGATGCCGGGTGCTTTGATCTCTACCTTGCTGAAGCTGCTGGTATTGATGGCGCCTTTACCGTCAATCGGCTGCCCGATCGCGTTAACAACACGGCCGATCAGCGCTTCACCAACCGGAACCTCGGTAATACGGCCGGTACGCTTGACAGTGTCCCCTTCCTTGATCTCGGAGAATTCACCGAGAATCGCAACACCGACGTTATCCTCTTCAAGGTTGAGCACCATGCCGGTCACGCCGCCGGGAAACTCCAGCAGCTCTCCTGCCATGGCACCAGCAAGGCCGTGAATACGGGCAATACCGTCACCAATGGAGATGATTGTGCCGGTTTCCGACACCTCAACCTCTTTGCCATACTCTTTGATCTGTTTTTTGATAATCTCGCTGATCTCTTCGGCTCTGATTTCCATGGATGCTCCTACCCCTTCTGTAATATATCTTTAATCTGTTTAAGCTGAGTCTTAACACTGTTATCATACGCAATATCGCCAATCTGGGTAACAACGCCACCCAGAAGAGATGTGTCCACTATCATCTGCGGTATGACTTTTTTACCGCTTTTCTTTTCCAGTGCGGCTTGAATTGCCGTAACCTGGCTTTCGTCAAGCGGAAATGCCGATGTGATGACCGGGCGGATAACACCGGAGAATTCATCAGCCAGCTTTTCATACGTCTGAACTATTTGTCCGAGGAATGCGACGCGGTTTTTATCCACCAGCAGCATCAGAAAATTTCCGACTAATTCAGAGCAGGCCGTTTTGCCGATCAGCTCCTGCATAATGGCTTTTTTCTGCTCTTGCGTAAATGACGGGTCGGCAAAAGCAGCCCGCAACTCACTATTGCTGCTGAATATACGGTCTATTATGGAAAGCTCACTGCGAAAGAGGTCGATCAGACCACCTTCCGAACCAAGCTGGACGAGTGCCTTGGCATAGCGTTTCGCAAGCGCGTTATTGATCACTGGATCTGTACCACCTTGTCAAGATATTCGCCGACAAATCTGTCGTGGTCGTTTTTCTGGATTGCGCCGGTCAGCCTTCCGGTGGCTATTTCAACAGCAAGGCGGGCCGCTGCTGCGCGCAGTTCATTGCGTGCCTTCACGGTTTCCTGCTCTGCCGACAGCGCAGCCTGGGCAACAATTTTTTCTGCGGCGATGGTGGCCTCGGCAATGATCCGGTTTTTTTCCTGCTCACCTTCGCGAATGATTGCCGCATGCAGTTCATCAATTTCTTTCGCCGCGTGGTCAATCTTTGCGCCATATTCGCGCAGCTTCGCTTCTGCGGCATTACGGGCAGCTTCGGCATCTTTCAGGCTTTTTTCAATATCGGCCTGGCGGGCGGCTAAAGAACCCTTGACATCAGCTTTTTTGAGCGCAAACACCATAATGCCGACAAGCACGGCAAAGTTGAGAACCCGCCAGCCGAAATCCTTCATCTGCGCGCCGCTGTCCGGGTGGTGTGCCGCAGCACCGCCGCCTTCAGAGGCAAAACCGGCAGATGCCAGCAGGATAAGAACGGAGATGTATGCCAGCGTGAGTATAATTTTTTTGGAGCGATCGGTTACCATATTCATAACTACAGGCTCCTCCCGAGGATTTTCTCGCAGATATCACCGGACAGGGCTTCGGCCTGCTTTTTCAGCAGTTCACGCGCTTCCCCCGCTTCTCTGGCAACCCTGCTGCGGATAGATGCGAGAGAATCGGCTGCCTGCGCACGTGCTTTTTCAAGCACCACGGTTTCTTCAGCCTGTGCAAGCTTCAGCGCCTCGGCACGACGGGCACCGGCTTCACTCTTTGCTGCGTGCAGGCGGGCTTCATACTGTGCCATCTTGATCTGTACTTCTGCGTCGACTGATTCGGTCTTCTCGCGAGCCGAGTCGATCACCTGACGGCGGTCGGCCAATACCTTGCGGATCGGCTTATACAGAAAGACGTTGAGAACAAGAACGAGGATGCCGAAATTGATCAGCTGAATAACAAACGATAAATTTAATTCAATCACGACCTACCCCTTGCAGGTATGCTGAGTTGTTTACTGATTTCCCGGGTACGGGTGCAAAACAGAGGCTAACTACCATTATTTACAGACTGCTGTCAAGAAAATTAAATTTTGAAGAACAAAACTTTAACGCAAAGGGGCAAAGGTGCTAAGACGCAAAGAAAGGCAAAAAAGAAGTGTTAGAAACTAAAATGAATTGTTTGGCGTCCTTGCGTCTTGGCACCCTTGCGTTAATGAATGTGGCAAGCCTTACACATCTAAAAGATCAATAATCCGTGTCAATTCATCGGCATCACTGAAGTGGATTTCCAGCCTGCCCCCTTTTGAGCCTACCTTACGGATTGCCACCCGCGACTGAAAGCGTTTTTGCAGCTGCTCTTCGAGTGACGACATCAACAGGTCCGGCTGCTGCATGCGCTTTACCGGGATTGGATGAGGATTCATTTTCAGTCTGCGGACGAGCTCTTCGGTCGCGCGAACGCTTAACTGCCGGTGCAGGATTTCGTGACGCGCTTTCTCTAGGAGCTCACCGCTGTCAAGCGCCAGCAGCGCCCGGGCATGCCCCATGCTGAGCCGTTCCTCGATAAGATCCTTTTGAATTTCATCCGGCAGCTTGAGCAGCCGCAGCGCATTGGTTACCGTTGTGCGGTTTTTACCGACTCTGCGGGCAACATCTTCCTGAGAGATACTGAAATGTTCTACCAGCGAGCGGTAGGCGTGCGCCTCTTCGATCGCGTTCAGGTCCTGACGCTGAATATTCTCGATCAGAGCCAGTTCCATTACGACATCCGCTGTCGCTTCACGGATAACGACCGGAATCTCGTGCAGCCCGGCTTTCTGCGCTGCCCGCCAGCGGCGTTCACCGGCAATAATTTCATACCAGTCATCTCTTCTGGTTACAACCAGCGGCTGAATAATTCCCTGTTCGCGAATTGATGCCGCCAACTCCTCCAGCTTCTCCGGAGCAAAATGTTTACGCGGCTGATCACGATTCGGACGGATTTTTTCGATCGGACAGATAAAATAATTTTTTGTCTCATCGACTGTTTCTGTTACCTGCAACAGCGCAGCCATCCCTTTGCCGAGGCCGCCTATTCTAGCCATTATTCTTCTCCCTCTGGATTATCTCACGGGCCAGCTGTAGATAACTGGCAGCGCCTCGCGACGTGATATCGTAATAAATGATCGGCTTGCCATGGCTGGGCGCTTCCGCAAGTCGGACGTTGCGCGGGATTACTGCATCAAACACCTGTCCGGAGAAATGCGACCGAATCTCGGCTGCCACCTCTTTACCCAGATTGCCGCGCGCATCGTACATGGTCAACAGGATGCCTTCGATAGTCAGGAGCGGATTGAGGTTTTTCTGGATGAGCCCGATGGTCTGAATAATCTGTGAAAGCCCCTCCATCGCATAAAATTCGCACTGAAGAGGAATCAGTACCGAGTCGGCAGCAGTAAGGGCATTGATCGTCAGCAGATTGAGCGACGGCGGGCAATCGATGACAATGTAGCGGTACTGACCGGCCAGCGACGCCAGCATGAATTTCAGTTTCTGTTCCCGTCCGGTCAGTGTCGCCAGCTCCAGATCGGCGCCGGCCAGATCGGAATTGGCCGGCAGGATATGCAGAAACGGCTGTCCGGTATCTACCACCAGACTGCGCGCGTCAGCCTCGTTAATCAGGCCGTCATAAATGGTGTGCCGGAGCGACGTTTTGTCCACCCCGACACCACTGGTAGCATTCCCCTGCGGGTCGATATCCACCAGTAATGTAGGGCGCTCTGCAGCGGCGAGAGAAGCGGCAAGATTGACAGCAGTGGTCGTCTTGCCGACCCCGCCCTTCTGATTGGCGATACAGATGATTTTAGTTTGTGGAATCAAGGGGAGTATGCTCTTTTCACGGTTCATTTAGAAAATTTATTATTATCAGGTGCTTGCGGATTTTGCGTGGCGTAATGTAGCACAGTCGTGTGCAATCGTCAAAGGAAAGACCATTAAAAAAAGGCGGGATCACTCCCGCCTCGTTACCTTCTACCCGACAAATCCAAAGGGAAAATCTACTCAACCTTCTTAATCGTCAGCGATGATGCACCCCTCTCGTTCATACCGGAGCGCTGCACCGTCTGCAGCATCAGCAGCTCGTTGCGTGCCGCATCAAAATAGTAATCCGGCATATAATTCTGGGTTGCCCGCGTATGCCATTTTTCGTCAAGAGTCGACCCGTTCCAGGCAAAGCAGTATACCGCACCGGTTTTATAGGTGCGCGCATTGCCAAGCACCATGAAACCATCATTTTTCCCCACCACAACCGCCCCGCTTGGGGTAACCTGAATACGCTGATTCATAAAGATCCAGCGATACTGATCACCGGTCGTCCTCATTTTGTCTGAGTCGTCTCTCTGGAAAAACAACTCCGACCCGCCAAATTTGTCATTACTGCGCCACAACTCCTTCCGGTTCTCGTCATAGACGATCAGGTAGTTGTCCGTGCTGAGGACGGCGGTCAGCAGAGCCCCATCAGAAGCGCGAAATTGGTTGAAGGTATAAATGTTCCCATAGCGCGGCATTTTGATGTGGTTTTTAAGTGTAATCGTTTTCCCGGAACGGGTCGCTTCAGAGACATCGCCAAAAAAATCGGCATCACCACGCCCCATGGTCTGGGCAAAGAGTTTTTTGGGGCCACCGGCAACGCTGAACGCGCGAAAATAGTAGGGCTGCTCATCTGCAATCTGCACCAGCTTGTCCCCGTTGACCTGCCAGATTTGCGACACAAGTTCACCGGCCCGAATTACTGTGACATAGAGATCGAGGTTGCCGACACCATCTTCCAGCGTATCAAGAGAAATTATTTTGCGGGGCTCAGCCAGTTCGCCCTCGGCAATCAGGGCCATTTCTTTACCCTGACGGTAGTAGGATATCCGCCGGGTTTCCGCCAGAAACAGTTCACGGCTGCCGTCAGCACGAGTCCGCCCTACCGCCATCAGACTGGCCGCCCCCGCGAGCCGTTTGCTTTGCCAGCCTCCTGTATCATTCCGGCTGACTTCCTGCGGCTTGATGAGCTCGCCATTCAGTATTGGGTTTATCTCACTCCCTGTTGCGGGAGTCCGGGGCGGTTGAACAGTATCTGGTACCCTCGCCAACTCGGCAAGAAGCTTTTCCTCGGTGGTAACGGGCACCTTTGCCAATTCAGCAAGGAGCTTTTCCGCCAGTGTGCTAATGGCAGGGATCAATTCGTCCTGGTTATCCCCCTGGACGAAAGCGCGTGCCAACGTTTTGCCGCCAACGGTTTTGGCGAGGGCATCCACACTGAACACCTTGCCGATAGAGACATAGCTGCCAGACACAACTGCATCCGCCTCGGCCGCACTGCCGACCGCCAGCACCGTGCCTCCGGTCAGGCGTGACGCAAACAGTGTCTGCAGTGTCGTCTTCATTTCATCCTTGTTCTGCACACCGGTTACGCTCATGTCGGCGACAAACAGGCGCATCTGGGCGGCAACTACCGGAACAGCCGATAGAGCCAGTGACATCAACAGCAGCGCCATCAGAATAATTTGTTTTTTCATAGTTCCCCCGTTCTGTTTTGCCGACTATCGCACAGCTGTGCCGATAAGTCAAAAAAAGGGCGGGATCGCTCCCGCCCTTCGTACTGCCGATGTATAAAACGACAATTAGAACGTGTAGTTCAACTGGATGTTGGTCAGGTAAGGATTGGAAGCATCGTGAATACCACCCGGAAGTATCAGGCCGGTACTCTTACCGTATGCATCGCCCAGTACCAGGTACGCTGCGGTGGCACTGGCGGTGAGGTTGCTATACAGTTTGTAGCCGACCGTGGCATTGAACTCATAACCAAGATCCTTGCTGGCAGCAGTAGTTGTAGCGGAGACACGCGCCTTTGCAACCTGTGCCCAACCGATGTTGCCGTTATAGAACAACTTGTCGGCCGTGCCTTCATAGCCGGCAAACAGGCCAGTAATACCGCGTCCGCCCCTGGTAATGTCAGAGGAACCGCCAACCGCGGTTGACGAGTTAATGGTTGCGCCGTTACGAACAAGCAGCCACATATTGGACGGCATGAAGTAGGTAACGCCATTACCGATCGGCTGCCAGGATTTGTTCTTGCCAGTGCCGTTCTCGTCACCTGTCAGGTAGAGGCCGGAAAGGAGGAGATTGCCCGGGCCGACGGCAGTTTTCGTGGCAAGCGCGACAGCATAGGCAGAGGTAGCATCAGTAGTCAGGCTGGTATAGCCGCCCGTAGTCGATAATGCTGACGTAGTCTGGGTCTGGGTATTGGACTTACCGGTCTGATAGCCGAGTGCGGCAGTAAAAGAGAGCGGACCGAACTTGCCGGCGCCGTTCAGGCCAAGGGTGTGATTAGAGCCGGTCCCGGTGGTGCTGGTGCCAACCTTGTCAAGAAGCAGATAATAGCTGGCGCCGAGGGTAAGATCCTTGCTGAGGGCATACTTGACATCAAACGTATTAAAATCCTGAGTATAATTGTTGCTCCCCTTACCGGTTGCGTCATAGCCAATGCCATTAGTAGAAGACGAACCAACGGTGAAATAGCCATAGGAAGCGGACAGTGCGTTAAATTTTTTGGATAACACGACTCCGGCTGCGTCAAAGTTTCCGAACAGGCCGAACATGGAATCACTGTACGGCTGGGCGCCTATTTTCACGTTGGTCCCAGTCAGCGGGCAATTGAAGTCAAGATACACGTTCTTGGTTTCGAGAGAAACTTTGTCTGTATCCAACCCGCCGCCATCACCATTTGCAGAAGGATTTGTCGTAGCGGTGGTTGTGAAAGCACCCGGAACGTACTTACCTGACGACTGAGAACCACCAAACTTGGTGTCAAGCTCGAAGTGAGTGACCAGTTTCAGGTCATCACTCGCCTTGGCTATGTACTGAATGCGGGCGCGCTGCTCAAAATACTTGTCAGCGCTGTCACTGGCTGTTTTTTTACCAGCGGCATTTTCTGTGCCCAGACCGAACCCGCCAGCGCCCGACAAAGCGTTGGTCAAATAGCCAAAAGAGCGGTACATACCGTGAAACTCGTTATCGAATGCCATTGCCGGTACGGAGACCGCTGCCAAAGCACCTGCTGCTGCTGCGATTGCTACTGTTTTTTTCAAATTCATGTGTGTTCCTCCCATTTTTTATGATAGCTGCTTGCACAACTTCGATTAACGTACTGTAAAACCACTATTGATGCGCCGTTCACCACCTTTCAAAGTAAATTTACCTGCTCTTCCCAAGCAACAGCATCTGTCTGAAAATTATAATCTATAAAAACAAATACCTCTACGCATCCAGCTCAGTAGCGGACGCGTAAAGGTATAATTTTTCCTACGCTTATTATTGTTTTTTCTGAAACGTTCACAGTGTGTTTCGCTCCCGCTCTTTGCTGCCAGCTGTGCTGGACTCAGTTTCAATAATCGGTCAGCTACTAGATAGGTTCGTTTGTTTCAGGTCTTGTTCTATTCAATTGCGGCGAATATACTACAAATCAAACGAATGTCAACATTTTATTCACAATTAGCCATAAAAATAGAACAACAACTTATTTTTATGCTTTAAAACCGTTCAGTGCCCCGCCTGACACAGCTCCGTCAGCACACCAAGGCTGCTCTTTGGATGTATAAAAGCGATACGAGTTCCATGTGCGCCATTGCGTGGTTTCTCATCAACCATGCGCGCACCCTCTGCCAGCAATTTGGCGATAGCGGCCTCGATATCGGCAACCTCGTAGGCAATGTGGTGGATGCCGACCCCGTTTTTTTCGATGAATTTGGCAACCGGGCTCTCTACGGAAGTCGGTTCCAATAGTTCAATCTTTGATTCTCCGACTGCCAGCATGGCTACCCGCACCTTCTGTTCGGCAACTTCTTCGATCCCGGCAAAAGCCATACCGAGGCTATCGCGGTAGAACGGGATAGAGGCGTCCAGGGATTGCACGGCGATACCGATGTGATTTATTTTAGTCAGCATTATAGAACCCTTTCTGAATAACACGGAGCAACGGAGCAACTGAGAAAGTCAACAGACAATTCTTTTGATTCCGTCTTTAAGAAGCTTCGTGTAAAAGTTTATCAACAAGCCGGTTCGTATCCCGGACAGTTTTAGATACGTGTACAACTGGGCCTCGTGAACTGGTTGCAGCTTTTCAACACATTTCAGCTCAATAACAACGGCTCCACCTACAACCATATCCATTCGTAAGCCATCATCAAGCCTAATTCCCTTGTAGCTGACCGGCAACAGCTTCTGCCGTTCCACCTGCAAACCTGCTGTGGTCAACTCATATTCGAGGCATGTTTCATACACGGACTCAAGCAAGCCAGGACCTAGTAAACTATGAACTATCAGTGCCTTACCAATTATCAATTCGGTCAATTCTGACTCAAAGAGCTTTTTCTCCGTTGCTCCGTTGCTCCGTGTTATTCCAGTCATTATAAAACAACCGTCTCCGTATGTTTCCCGAATACCACTCTGAATACATCTGATATTTCGCCCAGTGTCGCGTAGGTCTTGACCGCTGCCAGAATGTACGGCATCAGGTTGTCCGTGCTTTTTGCGGCTTTTTCCAGTGTTGCCAGTGCCGCCGCGACAGCTGCGCCATCCCGCCCGGCCTTCATCGCTGCCAGTGACGCTTTCTGGGAAATCTCCACCTCTTCCTTGACCCGCAGCAGTCCGGTCGGTGGCGGCTCTTTGACGGTAAATTTGTTGACACCGACGATGATCAGCTGTTCTTTCTCAATGTCTTTCTGATAGGCGTAGGCTGAATCCTGAATTTCTTTCTGCTGGAAACCACGCGAGATGGCCTCAACGGCGCCGCCGAGTTTGTCGATCTTGTCGATATAGTCAAGCGCCGCTGCTTCGATCTGGTCGGTCAACGATTCCACCAGGAACGATCCGGCGAGCGGATCGATACTGTCTGCCGCACCTGATTCATAGGCGATGACCTGCTGGGTGCGCAGGGCGATGCGGACCGAGTCTTCCGTCGGCAGAGCCAGCGCCTCGTCGCGGGAGTTGGTGTGCAGCGACTGGGTGCCGCCCAATACGGCGGAGAGCGCCTGAATAGTGACACGCATGATGTTGTTGTCCGGCTGCTGGGCGGTCAGGGTGCAGCCGGCGGTCTGGGTATGAAAGCGGAGCATCTGCGATTTCGGATCTTTGGCGCCGAAACGCTCTTTCATGATTTTTCCCCAGATGCGGCGGGCAGCGCGGAACTTGGCCACCTCTTCAAAAAGATTGTTATGGGCATTGAAGAAGAAAGCGAGGCGAGGTGCGAATTCATCAACTTCCAGCCCGGCCTTGATGGCGGCTTCAACATAGGCAATGCCGTCGGCCAGCGTGAAGGCGACCTCCTGGACTGCGCTGGAGCCGGCCTCGCGGATGTGGTAGCCGGAGATGGAGATGGTGTTCCATTTGGGTACATGGTCTTTACAGTAGGCAAAAATGTCGGTAATAATGCGCATCGACTCTTTGGGCGGATAGATGTAGGTACCGCGAGCCATGTACTCCTTGAGGATATCGTTCTGAATGGTCCCGGAGATCTTATCCGCAGAAGTCCCCTGTTTTTCGGCGACGGCAATGTACATACAGAGCAGCACGGCAGCGGTAGAGTTGATCGTCATGGAGGTGGAGACCTTGTCGAGCGGTATGCCGTCGAAGAGGATTTCCATGTCGGCCAGTGAATCGATCGCGACACCGACCTTGCCGACTTCGCCAAGGCTCATGCCGGCATCGGAGTCATAGCCCATCTGGGTCGGCAGGTCAAAGGCGATTGAAAGCCCGGTCTGACCGGCGGAGAGGAGATATTTATAACGCTCGTTGGACTCTTTGGCGGTGCCGAAACCGGCATACTGACGCATGGTCCAGAAGCGGCCGCGATACATGGTCGGCTGTACGCCACGAGTGTAGGGGTACTCGCCCGGAAGGCCGAGCTGCTCTTCATAACCGGGATAATCAAAACCGGGGGTAAAGCAGCGCTCCATCTCGATGTTTGAGGAGGTCAGGAACGGATCCATCCGCTCAGGTGACTTGGCAAGACCTTTGACAACCTTCTCATTCCATTTCTTTTTACTGTCTTGAATGCTCATATATGACTCCTTTTCACGCACAAATTCAGTTTAAAATCATTAATAACACGGAGCAACGGAGCAACGGAGAAAGTCAAAAACATAAATCTTTTGGTTTAACCCCACAGGCATCAAGCTTTTATCTTGGTTTTCCCCAAATATTTTAGTCTTTTAGTCTTGGTTTCCTCTGTTGCTCCGTTGCTCAGTGTTATTCAAATGTTTATTACGGTTTTAATAAAAAACCAGGGGAGAAGTCATACTCCCCGCCCTGGCTTTTACTTCATAATCAGCAAACCGTACCTGCTTAAAGAACCGCTTGCAAATACTCTGTCGTCCGTTCGCGTTTTTCTTTTTCAACCGCCTTCGGATCTACTTCAACAAACTTTTCGTCTGGCGTAATCTTGAAGAGCGGCTGCCCTTTCTGGACGATGGAACCGTCACCGCTCTGGATAACAATCTTGTCGATGGTGCCGGAGTAGGTCGCCCGGACGGTATTGAACATCTTCATGACTTCGATGATGTACAGCGCCTGCCCTTTTTCAAAATGCATCCCTTCATGGACAAAGGTAGGCAGACCGGGGGCTTCCTGGCCGTAATACATGCCGCCGCAGATCGCGACGACTTCATCGGCCTTGGTTGCCGGGGGCGGAACCAGAATTTTTTTCATGCGCACCTGAAGTTCCGAGTCAAACAGGTAATCCGGAATGGTTACTTCAAGATCCTCTTCCACCTTGAAATCCCAGAAGTTGGTTTTATCGGCGACCAGGAACAGCATGCCAAGCAGCTCAACTCCGGCCTCAAAGCCGAAGTGCGAGGCACGAATCTCTTCCCACAGCGTTGCAGAAAAGCCACCTTGCGGCTTTTCCTTGCCAAGGATTGCCACCAGTTTTGCGTGGTCATCGACACCGAGCTTGAATGTTGCATTAAGTGTTGCGTAGAAGCTGAGTGCTCTCTGGAGAACTTCGTTGTCATGGCTCCAGATAACTTCGGCAGCCGGCACATGGCGCCGGTAGTGCATATTCAGATATCGGTAGGTTTCATCAAGGATGATCATCGGGTTTTTGAGCCAGATGACGTTGCCTTTTTCCATCTTGAAGTTTTTGCGGTTGATACTTAACCAGCCGGATAGCAGATGCGGGTCTTCGATGAATTTCTCGATTGGGCGGGTCACCAGAGTGCCTTTACGGTCGAGCGTCTGTGACATAGCCTTGGCGGCATCAGGCTGATTCGGGAACTGCTCGGCAATGATCTTGGCATAGTGCTTCTTCATCTGGATAAAGGCAAACACCGGATCAAGCTTGCTGGCCTCTTCCTTCAGAAGGCCGACCAGCGTCAGATACGGCACGACAAAGCGGGTGGTCGGCTTGGCCATAACGTTATAGCCGAGGAACCAGTTGACCAGGCCGTAATGGAACTCTAGATTGGTGCCGACATCGTTACCGCGTAATGTGGTGTGGCAGAGAACTTTCGCCATCTGCTTGTAGCTCTCGAGACGGTCTTCGCCCTTGGTAAGAAGCAGTGCGATGTTAGAGTCATACGCCCCGGCAACTCGGTAGCGCATGAACATACCGGTGTCGGGATTAACGAGGCAGATACCCTGATCGTCGCGGATTTCACCTTCAATCGGCTTTGACCAATAGCGGATCACGCCGCCGGCGTGCGGAGAAAGCGACGCATCGGTCGCATTCAGGCGGGCTTCAGCGGAGGCATTGAAACGGACAAAACGTTCCGGTTTCGGCAGCCGCTCCTTGTGACGGGCGATAAGCGCCATCGCCTCAACAAGTGATTCCACAATAAAGAAGTCGTTCTTGTCTTTAGGGTTGGTGAATTTGAGGCTGTAGCAGAGTTCGGTAACGCGGTGCTCCACCTGAATCCGGGTGTTAACCTCCATGAAGTAGTGACGGTCGCGGTCAACGATGCACTCGAAAGTCGAGGCAGAATCAAGCCCAACCGCCAGACCGAAGCGGGCCGACTCTTCTTCCATACGCTTCAGCACCTTCAAATCGCTCTCGAGCGCCTTTACCTCGGCTTTGCGACCCGCCTTTTTGGCACTTTCAATGGCGGTGGTCAGCCCTTCCTGGGTAACGGAGATCTCGAGCAGTTTCTGCTCATGCATCTGCAGGGAGCAGTCACGTCCGCCGAGAGAAACGCACCAGACACCATTACCGAGCAGCTGGATTTCATTATGACGGGTCTGCTCAATATTGAGCTCGACGAGCACGTTTTTGTTGTCGCCGACACCGTTGGCCTTAACCTCGTTCAGAACTTCGCGCACCAGTGTCGGTGCTTCCTTGGCTGCTTCGGCAATCTGCTTGTCGGTTGCTTTTTTGAGCGTCAGCAGCGAGGCACCGAGGATACGCTGCCCTTTACCGCCACCACCGCCGATCGCTTTTATACGGAAACGGCTCTGCGGATGCTTTTTAAAAAGCTCGACAACTTCGGTCTGTACCTGGGCACACAGCTCTTCAATCGAGAACAGGTCAACACCCTTGCGATACGAGGCCATGAGGATGTGATCAGCCAGAGTCGCAACATCAATCTTCTTATCAGCCAGAACGTTACTATCGCAGTCAAGTCCTTCGGCATCGGCAAGTTTGAGCAGCTTTTCACGGGTCGGGAACTTTTTCAGCAGCGTCAGCGCCGTGATATTGTTAATACCGGGGGTAACACTGACATTAACCGCCAGGGCGGTGCGCTTGGCTTCGTCTTTTTTACCCGCCTTGGCCTGTGTTCCGGCACAGGGCCCGATAAACTTGAGTCCTGCGTTTTCAATGGTTGCCACAAACTCTTCATCTTCCGCCATGAAGCCGTAGCCGGCAAAAACAGAATCATAGCCGTTATCTTTGGCAATGGTAATAATCTGATTCATCCGTTCGACACGCTCTTCCTTACTGGCGCCGCTGTAGTCCGGCACCCGGTGGACACGGGTAGAGTCAGTCAACTGGCGCAGTTCGGGAGCCAGAGCGTTCGGATAGACGATCGAATCCTTCTCCGAGAGCAGAATGCCGTAATGGGAAATACCCATCTCGGTGTAGACATCCATCGCCTCTTTGCGGATCGGGCCGCGGCAGACGATCAGCGGCTTCAGGTCTTCACAGGCAAAGGAGCGCACCCATTCGGATTGTGACAGGCTCAGGCGGCGCTCGCGGTGAATCAACGGGTTGTGCTTGTAGTAATCAGTCATCGCAATGTATCTCCAATCATGTAGTCGGATAAAATATTTTTTTAATAACACGGAGCAACTGAGCAACGGAGACAAATCTTAAAATCAAATTCGTAGACAATAAATCTTATTTTTTAAACCCGATTCAATTCTTTAATTTTCTTTTCTTATTGCCGTTCTCAGTTGCTTGCCTAGAGGCACCTACTTTTGGCCGTTGCTCCGTGTTATTTAAGATTGCCTTTACGGATCAGTGGAACTCTCTCTGGATGCCGCCCATCGGTGATGGCTTGTAATGGCGCAGGAAGAAGTTCATGTTTTCGCCCAGCACCTTACGCAGGTCGGTCGGCATGACGATCGACGAGATCGAACCGAGTGCCAGACCCTCTTTCGGGTTCATGAGCTCTTTCTCGTAACGGGTGTTCAGCGCGCCTTCCTGCAACTTCAGCCACTCTCCGGCCTCTTTCTCGGCATCTTTTTTGGCATCATCGCCGTTCATTCCGGCGGCGATGCGCTCTTTGGCACCGTTTTTAACCATATCAGCAGCGGTGCCGCGAATTTTGCGCATTTCATCCTTGTAGACAAACTCTTTACCAGCCGGCCCCATAACCGCAAGACGGGTGGTCGGCAGCGCCAGCACCAGGTCGGCGCCGGTCGGATAGTTGTTGTAGGAAGCATAGGCGCCGCCGTAGGCATTGCGCAGGATCAGGAGAATGCGCGGGGTACGGACATCGACGATGGAGTCGAGCATCGAGCGGCCGGCCTGAACGATGCCGCGTGATTCCTGCTCACGACCGGGGAGAAAACCGGTGGTATCTTCCATGAAAATGATCGGAATATTGTAAATGTTGCAGAAACGGACAAAGCGGGCGATCTTCACGGCGGAGTCGCAATCGATCTGGCCCGAAGATACGGCGCTGTTATTGGCGCAGAAACCGACCACGTTGCCGTCAAGGCGGCCAAAGGCGGTGACGACTTCACGGGCGCGCTCCGGCTGCAGCTCAAAATAATCGCCATGATCACAGATCTGCTGAATAATAATTGAAACATCGAACGGGGTATTGAAACCGGTCGGTGAGTTGAAGGCTTTTTTCAGCAGCGTGTTGATCTCCCAGGTTTTCCGGTCAAGCGGGTCGCTCGTCGGCTGATAGGGTGACATAACACTGTTGTTGTCAGGAATATAGGAGAGCAGCCGCAACGCCTGGCGCAGCGCGGCAACTTCGTCGTTCACTGTCAGATCGGCAACACCGGACTTGCCATGGACTTTCGGTCCGCCCAGCTCTTCCGGGGTAATATCTTCGCCGAGAACCGACTTGACAACGCCCGGGCCGGTCAGGCCGAAGAAGGTGTCATTCGGCTGAATGACAAAGCTCCCCTGACGTGGCAGATAACTGCCGCCACCGGCGTTAAATCCGAACATGCACATGATGGATGGCACGACGCCGCTGATTTTGCGCAGTGCCGTAAAAGCCTCGGCATAACCGTCGAGGCCGCCGACACCGGCCGGCACAAAGGCACCGGCGCTGTCATTCATGCCGATAACCGGAATGCCCTTTTCTCCCGCCATGTTAAACAGCTTGGCGAGTTTACTGCCGTTGGTGGCATCGATGGAGCCGGCTCGTACGGTGAAATCGTGTCCGTAAATAGCGACGTCACGGCCATCAACGTTGATTATTCCGGTAACCAGTGAAGCGCCGTCGAGGTTTTTACCCCAGTTTTGAAAGAGAATATTCGGCTGGCTGGCAGTAAGGGTGCGAATACGCTCCCACACGGTCATACGCTTCTTGAAGTGCTGCTTCTCGATCTGATCGATGCTGACCGAATGAATCGGACGCTGAATCAGATCGTGTCCCGCCTGCATGGCCTCTTCGTAGCCGCCTTTTTTACCCGGGATTTCACCTGGAATGGTAAATTCCTGGGTTTGTGCCGGTGCGAAAGGGTTTTTCAGTGATGGTTTAATTGCAGTTTTTGACATCTTCGCCATCCTTCCTGTGTGATTATGTACCAGCTACCTCAGTTGAAGTATGTTCTTTTAAATCAAACCCCTTCAAACCTCGCCTTATCAGGGGAGGCTGCAAAGTGTCCCCCCTGACAAGGGGGGGCTAAGGGGGGTTAGCGGGTTACCACAGCCAGCACTTTGACTTCTGTGCCATCTTTTGAGAGAAGCCGATGCTTTAAAGCTGAATCAAAATAGACACAGTCGCCCGGCTCCAGGATTATCCGCTTTTCATCAAGGACAAGTTCTGCCGTTCCGCTCATAATGAAGAGAAACTCTTCACCGTCGTGACTGTAGGTGTTCTCTTCAAGCGCTTTTTGGGTAATGGAAAGCAGAAACGGTTCCATTTTCTTGTTCTGTTTATGAAAGGAGAGTGATTCGTACGAATAGCCCTGACTGGTGCCGGCCTTTGAAATAACGCGGGGAATAGATTTACGCTCGTGCGCACGCACGACTTCGTAGCGGCACTCCTCTTCGTCCTCGGTAAAAAAAAGACCTATTTTTACATCAAAAAATTTGGCAATTCTGGACAGGGTCGCAATCGGCGGAGAAACATTATTATTTTCGATCTGGGAAATGAGGGCAGGTGAAAAGCCGGTCTCCTTGGCAACAGCCTGGAGAGTCAGCTTTTTTGACAGGCGGAGCTTTTTGATTTTAGCCCCAATGTTGAATTCGCGCATTCAAACCCCTGACAATAAAAGTAAAACTCAGTTTCAGTGCGGGGTTTGTATACAATTTGCTTTACAATGTCAATAAAATTCCTTCTAACAGATGCTAAAAAAACAACAGCAAGGGTAAAATTAGTTTACTCTTGGTAAATGCGATTCATTTATAGCCTGAGTTTGCGTGCCAGCAGCTGCAGGGTATGAATTACCTCAACATTTGAGCCATGCTGTTTGAGACCATCTGACAGCTGCATCATACAGCCGGGGCAGCCGGTCGCAACAGCCTGAGCCCCGGTAGCCTCAATCGCTTCACTTTTCCCGTTGTTGATGTTCATGGAGGAGTCGTAGTGATAGACGTTGAACGTCCCCCCCAGACCGCAGCACTTGTCTGCTCCTGCCATCTCCACGAGTGTAACGCCGGGTGTCTTCTGTAACAGCTCGCGCGGTTGTCTGGTGATGCCACGCGTGCGGAGATGACAGGGGTCATGGTAGGTGACGCTGATTTCTTCGCCGCTGCCGGTTTCAGCCGTATCAAGCCCCAATAGATGCAGCAGTTGAGCAGCATCGACGGTTTTTTTCGCCAGAGCATCGAGCCGTTCACGCAATTCCGGATTGCGTTTACCCACCACGAGCGGATAGAGGCGATGCAGGGCACCGCCGCAGGTAGCGCAGGCACTCATGACATAATCAACTTCGTATTTTTCAAATTCGGCCAGATTCTTTTCGGCAAGATCGCGCACCGTCGCCAGATCACCGCCTGACATACCGGGCAAGCCGCAGCACTGCTGCCCTTTGGGAATAATGATCGTACAGCCGAGGTGACGAAACAGCGCCAGGGCGGCCTCGCCGACTTCGCTATAGACAAAATTGGTCATACAACCAACAAAAAAAGCGATGCGCGGCTTGCCCGGCTCTCCGGGAATGACTTCCGGATGCTGATCCATGAAACTGTTTTTGGCAATTTCAGGAATATAGCGGGTAGTACCGACAAACGGTGCCGGGAAACGGAGACGCAGTCCGGATGTTGCAGGAACTTTTTTGAAGAACAGCGGCCCTAAGATCCCGGCCATTTTAGCACCCATCTTCATCCGGGTTCTGCTCTTGATCACCTGACCAACTGCAGCATGAAATGTGGTCAGACCACGTTTCTGAGCCAGGGACTCCCGGGCCGCAATAACAATCTCGTCGGTCGGAACATCGTTGGGGCATTTATCGACACAACTGCCGCAGAGCAGGCACTTGGACATGGCCTGATAGGTCTGGTCATCCAGCTCGAGATCGTCAGCCAGGATATGCTGGGCCAGCGCCACCTTGCCGCGAGCGACAGCCGGCTCGCGCTGAAACGCCGTGAAGGCAGGGCAGTTCTGACGGCAGGCACCGCACTTGACACATTTTTTCAACTGATCTTCAACCCGCTTGAGAGGATCTTGTATTTTGTCTGGCATTTGAGAACCTTTCTTTAATAACACGGAGCAACGAAGCAACAGAGAGAGTCGACAGACTAAAAGATCACTACCCCACAACGGTATTCCAAACGAACCAACAAAGACAACATTAAATATCTTATTTGTTTTCTCCGTTGCTCCGTTGCTCCGTGTTATTCATATCTGGTGCTTCCACTCTTCCAGCGCCACCAATGCACGCTCCGCCAACCTCTGCCGCCGTTCCTTCTTCTTGATCCTCCCCGGTAGCTCGGGAAAAAGTCCGTAATTCACATTCATCGGCTGAAAATGCTTCACATCGGCATTGGTAATATGATGCATCAGGGCACCGAGAGCCGTTTCCGGTGCTGGTACCGGGATTGGCTGCCCCTGAACAAGATGAACAGCGGCAATACCGGCAAGAAAGCCGCTGGCGGCGGACTCAACATATCCTTCCACACCGGTAATCTGACCGGCGAAAAAAATACGGCCATCGCTTTTCAACTGCTGGGTTGTCTCCAGCAGAGCCGGAGAGTTGATAAAAGTATTGCGATGCATCGAACCGAGCCGCACAAATTCGGCACTCTCCAGGCCCGGTATCATGCGAAACACCCGCCGCTGCTCCGGCCAGGTCAGCTTGGTCTGAAAGCCGACCAGATTGTACATGGTTTTATCACGATTTTCGGCGCGTAGTTGTATGACCGCATGAGCCTCATGGCCGGTGTGCGGGTTAAGCAGGCCGACCGGCTTCATCGGGCCGAAACGCAAAGTTTCAACGCCGCGCGAGGCAAGCTCTTCCACCGGCATGCACCCTTCGAAGTGGACTACTTTTTCAAAGTCACGCGCCGGAACCTTCTCGCCACAATTCAACGCATCGATAAACGCCAGATATTCCTCTTCATTCAGCGGGCAGTTGAGGTAATCATCGCCATCCCCTTTGCCGTAGCGTGATGCGGCAAAGACCTTTGTCATATCAAGCGAATCGGCGGCGACAATCGGCGCAATAGCGTCATAGAAGTAGAGCCGGTCACCGGTCAGCTGAGTCAAAGAGGTGGCCAGGGCATCACTGGTGAGCGGCCCGGAGGCGATGATAACGATACCTTCGGCAGGAATTTCAGTAGCTTCACCCCGCTCAATCCGGATCAGCGGATGTGACTCAATTTTTTCGGTAACGTATGCGGAGAAGAGTTGGCGATCAACCGCAAGTGCGCCACCGGCCGGGACCGCAGTGGCTTCGGCAGCCTCCATCGTCAAAGAACCGCAGCGGCGCAGTTCCTCTTTCAACAGCCCGACCGCGTTATCAAGCGAAATGCCACGCAGGGAATTGGAGCAGACGAGTTCCGCGAGCCCCGGAAGTTCGTGGGCCGGGGAGAACCGGAGCGGCTTCATTTCATGGACGACAACGGAGACGCCGCGCTGTGCGACCTGCCAGGCCGCTTCACTGCCGGCAAGACCGCCGCCGATGATGGTGATGTGGTTATTCATAGTTCCTTTCATTTTCCGCAACACTTTTTGAATTTTTTACCACTGCCACAGCTGCAGGGATCATTGCGCCCCACTTTGGCCGGGGCGCCGAACATGCTCTGACTGAGTGAAGGACCGGGGAAGGAGATGCGCTTTTTGTAATCATTGTAACCGGCTACGTAGGCGTTTATAAACTCACTTCGCTCATTGGGCTTAATATGATGAAAGACAACATTCGGCAGATGCCGTGCTCCCTCGTGCAGGGCAAAGAATGCTTTCTGATAATTGCCCTTTTGCTGTTCAAGCTGAGAAAGCTCAAACCACCCCTCGATCAGACGTGGTTCAATACGCACCGCTTCTTCATAACAGTCTGCAGCCTTGTCAAAACGCTTGATAAATCTGAGAATGTTCGCATACCCGAGCTGCAACTCGACCTTGGTCGGATGCCTGGCAATTTCCTTCTTATAAAGTGTAATAGCGTCAGTCAATCCCATCTCTCTCCCCATGGCGGTTAAGTGTGGCACAATGGTGAGGGGTGAATCTTCTTCTGCTGCCATTCTGGCAATCTTGTCCTTGATTAACGTAAGCCGTATCAGTTCAACCGTTACTACCATCGAACCGGAAGATGTAAGCGCAAGCGTATCTTCCCTGCCACAACCAAGACAGTTGAGATCATCGGCAATAAACGGTTTTGGCTCTGTCTGGCTGACAAACACCGACTCAACGGCATAATGAGAAATATCGCCGCAGGCACTGCATACCATCTCAAGATTCAGCTCATCCCGCGTTATTTTTCCCAGATCGCTGATGTCGAGAGCCGCCCGCCGTTCGGCGTCTTCTGCTTCGTAGGCAAGATACTCTTCTTCCAGAGCGGCAAGCTCTTCCGATTCGATCCCATGTAGCTTGTTCAGAATCAGGTAAGCGCGATCAATCTCGCTCTGCCCTTTGCCGGTCAATGGCGCAAGGCGTGCGATAAAGCGCTGATCCGGAAGTGCTTCAATAGCTGATGCCAGAGTCTCCTTATCTGATTTTGCCAGCTCATCGAAATGGCGCTCAAAGTATGCCACAGCCAGTTCACTGCCGCTCTTTTCGAGAATGCCCTCCAGATAATAATGCTTATCTTCCTGATTAGACTCCAGCACTGTGATGATTGCACTCACCGCCTCCTCACCAAACCCGACCAGTGCCGTGGCGCACGCTTCACAGAGCAGGTCAAAATCTGCATGCGTAGCGTCAATTAACGGTGGGATAAACTCCCGATAGCGGAGTTGTCCCATAATTTCGGCAATACGCACTGAGCCGTACATGTCCCTCTGTTCTTCAAGTGCTTCGGTCAAGCGGGCAACCGCCTGAGCTCTTTCCAGCGTGGTAAAATGAGCGACAATAGCGTCTGTGACCGGCACATCCTGCAGATTCGTCGTCAGAAAGGAAAGTATGGCGTCAGTTTCATCCATGGCTGGTTCCGGATTCGCAACCCATGCAGCTGCGGCAATACAGGCAGGAAACAGCGCGAACAGGCCGGTGGCTGCATCGTGTTCGTCAAGGTCCGGAATGTTCTGCCAGATATCCCGGCAGGCATCAAGTACCAGGATCACCCTCTCCGGCAGGCGCTGCTTATGCTGCTCATAAAAAGCCAACGCAGGGCGATATTCGAGGTTACCAAGTTTTCTGATAACGTCATCCAATTCGACCGCAAGTATGCTCGGTACAAACAACGGGATCTCTGCAAACTTCGGGACAATGTACCCTTCCCATTCATCCTGAATCATCGTGAGTGGTTCGGTCGTGCCCATCAAAGTACCCATCAGAAATTTAAGATCACTATCGATGGCATCCAGTTTCAGCTCCGGCATGGCAGTAGCAATTATCCTGATAAGATCAAGTAGCTGGAGATGATGCGCATTCCAGGCTAGATCCGTCAGCACAATCGTCATTGTCGGGTTTCGCGTTGGGTACCCGGCTTTATTATAAAATTCCTTCATGCACGCGTCGGCAAATTGTCTCAGCATCAGTTCCGGCAATTCACCCGCTGCTCCGATTATGGCGTATAACCGTTCCGGTTCGTGCGGTGACTGCTGCAAAAATTCCAGAAATATCTCCAGAGCACGTTCGGGCCAATGCCGGGCCAGCAAACCCAGGGGGTAAGAGGAATTCCAGGCGGGAAGATCCCGCCATATGTCAGCCAGAAAAGGGAGATGCGGCTGCAACAGATCATCCGGCAGTTCGCGGAACAGGCATAGCAACAGAAAATCGTCAGTGAACTCGGACATCAGTAAACTGATGGTTGCTTCATCGAACAGGGCACGTATCGCCATGTCAGCAGAAGTTTCATTCCACCGACGCAGATCTCTGATATTGGCAAGCGCCCACTGCGCGATCAGGGGGTCACGGGTGTGAATCTGGCTGAATGGAATGCCTGCAAATGATGGTGTGGTGTTCATGGTGGCCTCGTTATCGAATATTGCCTTGTAAAGCAACCCTTAAGCTCCCCTGATGCGCTTGATTCAAGGCTCTCGTGGTAGCTCAACGGCTCGGCAGAACACCTGCCGGTTTTTAGGGCAGGTGCTTCTGTCTGGTTATACATTTCAGCTTGGAGCTAGTTGAGAACATTTAGGACACCGGTAAATTCCGTACTCAGAATTATGAACACCTAAATCAGATAGATTGTCAGGAAAGCATTTCGCGCAGTACTTACCGCCTTTTGTTTTGTGGCTGTAGTAGTGTCTAAGTTCATCAAAATTGTAGTCTTCTTTTCTAACCCTATATTTCAACTTCAATATTATAAGAGAGGATATTAATGCTGATACCAATATCAGTGATACAGCTAATGCTGTTACTTGTTGTTCCTTTGTTAGTATTTTATCAAAGTCGAAAGGATAAGTTGCCGGAGCGTGAGCAAGCAGCCATACTATTAGGGATGTGGATATCAACCATACTATTCGCTGTTGAATGTCTTTTAGAAGGAGTTCGATGATTTTATGCATTGAAAATTTCCCTCGTTATTTCTGTTCTAACTTGGTTTTAAAGCGTCACCTAATTAAGGGTGACGGTAGTAAGTGTGACTCCATCAGATATCAATAACTTCTTGAATTTCAACCGGCGAAGGTCAGATAATAGTTTGTTGTCATTTGCCAATCTTTTTCTTAAAGCACAGTTAATTTTCAGGGTGGTATTACCTTTACCCTGTACCGAGACTGTGCCACGAATTCCTTTATAATCGAGTTCTGTCTCGTAGTACTTTGCAAAGTTCTTTCTGTCTTCAATTTGCCCGACTGCTTCGTACTTTATATCCTCTCCAGCCTCTTTTTTCTCAAGTGCTGGGAGCTTAGCATATATCCGTTGGGCTTCTTTGTACTCTGGAGCAGTTTTAGGGATGGCATCCAGCTGAATCCTTGCTACATGAGGTTGGCCGTATTTCAAGAACCTTTTTGCGTCAGCTAGGTGTTCTGCAGGTGATTTATTATAAAACGCAGGACTTGCATTCTCGTTAGCAAACGCTGATTGAGCAAAAATAGTCATACAAAGAAATGCTACAGCAAGCAGCCTCATATATTTCTCCTCTTGGGTAATTGTGCCTACTACGGAGCACTCCGTTATTTTCTGGGGTTTTCGGTTTTGTTGTATAACGGGCATGAAGTTGACCCGCCGGTTTTTGGGCGGGTCGAACTTTCTGGTTGGAAATTTTCTTTTTCGCCATTGTTTATATGAATTTTGTCAAAGGCGTAGGTTTTGACACCTCACTGCTATTAGTTTTGATGAGGCTTAAATGTGTCATTGAATTATAAAGTGCATCTGAAACATATCCACTTTGTTTCCAATTTGTCATAATCCATTTCATTTCCGCATGTCGAACAAGTAGGCGTATTTTCTGCCTGCTCACATTTTGAGTTATCGCCATAAACATATTGAAGTGCAAGCAAGTCTTCCAGCAAGTCGGGTTTATTCATAAGTGGCCTCGTTAAATATCAAACTTTTGGTTTGCATGATACTCAGCTTCTTCCCAGCTCATTTTAAGATTTTCGGCAAGAAAGTTTTTATAATTTGTTACAAAATCGAAAACTCCTTCCCATCGTACTCTTTGTCGTTCAGTTCGTTGCCTAAAAGCGTTAGACTGAAAGAGTAAATCCCAATGCCTTTTAGCTTCTGCTGTATTGTTAGTTTCTCCGAAATATGAAGCCAATGCCGCATATGACAGCTCGTATCCGTGTTTTAACGCTATTCTATGACATTCAAGCCCTTTACCAGCATGACCTTGCCTATATCCATTTAAAGCATTATCGTTACCGAAAAGTTTGTGAAATATTGTTTTTCGCTCAAATTGTATCGGAATTCGACCAATCCCTTGTGCCTCAAAAAGATGTATAAATCCTTGTTCATAATAAGCTCTAACACATCCCTTTTCCGCTGCCTTTCTATACATATCTAGAGCTTTATCGACGTCGAGGTCATAGTTTGGTGTTTTCATATATTTATCTGCTTCTCGGACTAAATCAGCCCAGTCAGCACTATTGCTTTGAACTTTTGCTACTTGTTTAATTTTAGACGCGGATAATGCTTTTTCGGACGCTATCCCTATGAAATCCGCTGTAGATTTTATAGCATTAATAGCTTCCTGGAGAGGAGCTTGGAAAAATTCCCGATTACTGCTTACACGAAATCCCTTTTTTTCGAGTATTCCGTGTGCATACTTCTCGCCTAGATCACAATCGGCTATACATACACTGTGGGCAACCATAAACTGCATCGGAACGCCGGTTGCAGAAGATAGTTCATTTGCCCTTTTGTCTGGGTTTGTGGTTGTTTTACCTACCTTAACAAGCCCTTCTAAAGCTGGATTTATAAGTGCGTAAATATAACCAGGGTTTCCCATTATTCACCTCATATTTTGTTTTATACGCTTTGCTAAACATTTCTTCTGTATTTCTAGCGAGTTTACAATATGCTGATTAATTATTTGTTCGTATGCATCAATCTCTGT
>Ga0194059_1000075_pt1 | contig 48369 bp, 49 predicted proteins | sample SepL6211m_MetaG_FD_163426 | JGI IMG/M metagenome (GOLD analysis project Ga0194059, IMG submission 163426) | Anoxic zone freshwater microbial communities from boreal shield lake in IISD Experimental Lakes Area, Ontario, Canada - Sep2016-L626-11m | ecosystem: Environmental > Aquatic > Freshwater >...
CCGGCAAACGCGGCATCGCTTACCGTAACCGTTACGGGACTTAGTGCCACTGATACTATCGGCGTCTCCGGTTATCTAATCACCGAGAGCGCCATAGCACCTGCAGCAACTGCAGCTGGCTGGACTGGTACCGCCCCGGCAACTTTCACTTTCTCAAGTGAAGGCAGTAAAACCGCCTACGCCTGGGCCAAAGATGCCGCTGGCAACGTCTCCGCCAGCCGCTCGGCCGCTACCACTATCACCCTGCCCGATGTCACCGCACCGGCGCTGAACAGTTTTACTCTGCCACAGACTGCAACTGATCTGACCGTTGCCGTTGCCGGCCTGAGCGCCACTGATACTGTCGGCGTCACCGGCTATCTGATCACTGAGAGCGCCATAGCACCTGCAGCAACTGCAGCTGGCTGGACTGCTACCGCACCGACAACTTTCACTTTCTCAGGTGAAGGCAGTAAAACCGCCTACGCCTGGGCCAAAGATGCCGCCGGTAACGTCTCCGCCAGCCGTTCGGCCATTACCACCATTACCCTGCCAGATATCACCGCACCGGCGCTGAACAGTTTTACTCTGCCACAGACTGCAACTGATCTGACCGTTGCCGTTGCCGGCCTGAGCGCCACTGATACTGTCGGCGTCACCGGTTATCTGATCACCGAAAGTGCCACCGCACCAGCTGCAACAGCACCAGGATGGAGTGCAGCCGCCCCGGCAACTTTCACTTTCTCAAGTGAAGGCAGTAAAACCGCCTACGCCTGGGCCAAAGATGCCGCCGGTAACGTCTCCGCCAGCCGTTCGGCCGCGACCTCCATCACCCTTCCCGATGTCACCGCACCGTCGCTGAACAGTTTTACTCTGCCGGCAAACGCGGCATCGCTTACCGTAACCGTTACCGGACTGAGCGCCACTGATACTGTCGGCGTCACCGGCTATTTAATCACCGAGAGCGCCATAGCACCTGCAGCAACTGCAGCTGGCTGGACTGCTACCGCCCCGGCAACATTCACCTTCAGCAGCGCCGGCAGTAAAACCGCCTACGCCTGGGCCAAAGATGCCGCCGGTAACGTCTCCGCCAGCCGTTCGGCCATTACCACCATTACCCTGCCAGATATCACCGCACCGGCGCTGAACAGTTTTACTCTGCCACAGACTGCAACTGATCTGACCGTTGCCGTTGCCGGCCTGAGCGCCACTGATACTGTCGGCGTCACCGGCTATCTAATCACCGAGAGCGCCATAGCACCTGCAGCAACTGCAGCTGGCTGGAGTGCAGCCGCCCCGGCAACATTCACCTTCAGCAGCGCCGGCAGTAAAACCGCCTACGCCTGGGCCAAAGACGCCGCCGGCAACGTCTCCGCCAGCCGCTCGGCCGCTACCTCCATCACCCTGCCCGATGTCACCGCACCGTCGCTGAACAGTTTTACTCTGCCACAGACTGCAACTGACCTGACCGTTGCCGTTGCCGGCCTGAGCGCCACTGATACTGTCGGCGTCACCGGCTATCTGATCACCGAAAGTGCCACCGCACCAGCTGCAACAGCACCAGGCTGGAGTGCAGCCGCACCGACAACTTTCACCTTCTCAGGTGAAGGCAGTAAAACCGCCTACGCCTGGGCCAAAGATGCCGCCGGCAACGTCTCCGCCAGCCGTTCGGCCATTACCACCATTACCCTGCCAGATATCACCGCACCGGCGCTGAACAGTTTTACTCTGCCGGCAAACGCGGCATCGCTAACCGTAACCGTTACCGGACTGAGCGCCACTGATACTGTCGGCGTCACCGGCTATCTAATCACCGAGAGCGCCATAGCACCTGCAGCAACTGCAGCTGGCTGGACTGCTACCGCCCCGGCAACATTCACCTTCAGCAGCGCCGGCAGTAAAACCGCCTACGCCTGGGCCAAAGACGCCGCCGGTAACGTCTCCGCCAGCCGCTCGGCCATTACCGCCATTACCCTGCCCGATGTAGCTACACTGACAATTGCCGATGCACTTCTTGCCCTACGAATCGGATCGGGGAAAGTAAAGGCAAACGCACAACAGATGGCTCGTTTGGACGTGGCACCTGTTGTTAGTGGCAAGTCAGTTCCAGATGGCAAGGTTGATACTGGTGATGCCATTGTCATTCTCTCGAAAGTTGTTGGGAAGCGTATTTTGTAATTTACAGTAATAAGGTATACTAAAAGAGAATGATATGTGACGTTATAACGCGTCACATGTCTTAGCTATGACGTTAGGGAGGATTTTATGCGGTTTTTTAATTGGTATGCAATTTTTTTAATTTTCACTGTTCAAATTATCGCGGGGTGTGGTGGTGGCGGGGCAGCCCAGGCACCACCCGTCACAGAGCCAACTGACAAGACTGCACCAAATATCAGCTCTTTCACACTTCCGACCACATCAACGTCTTTGACCGTGTCCATTTCCAGCCTGACTGCGACTGACAATGTCGGCGTTACCGGTTATCTGGTAACCGAAAGCCCCGCATTCCCAGCCGCAACAGTAAGTGGTTGGACTGCCACCGCCCCGACCAGTTTCATTTTTTCTTCTTTTGGCACTAAAACCGCCTACGCCTGGGCCAAAGATGCCGCCGGTAACATATCTTTAAGCCGTTCAGCTACTGTTATTATGTTTATTACTTCAACCATAAACACCGTTGTTTCAAATCCAACTGCAATCAGCACTATTTCAATTTCAGGAATCTCGGATCCCATAATATGTGGAATTGACTTGCAAGTAACCTATCCAAATGGAACGAACTTCATCAATGGCACTACTTCGGGGGTAACTCTTGGATCTATATTGAGCACCCCAATTATTGGACAATTAGCAGCGGATGTTACCATTTTTGGAACTGATGGTTTTGGTTCCGGTGAAGTTGCTAAAATAAATTTTGCTACTGTCCCACCTGGCACTATTCCGACAAATTTTGGGGTTACTATTTTGAAAGTATTCAACTGTTCTGGTAGCCAAATTCAATAAGATATTTCTTTCTACCAGAGGTATCATCCAAGGTGTGCAAATTGAGCTAAATCTGCATTTTAATTTTCATACGCATGAAATCGTTCTAAACCACATCTTTTCAAGGGGCAGAGACGGTAATAACCTGGCTCCCCTCGCCTCCTGAATTGACAATTTGAAGTCTGAAATCCTTTTTAACTGAAGAATACGGGTGCCGCTGATAAATCATTTTTGTACAGTCAACGTACAATAGTTTCTCCCGGTCTGTCATCTCCTGTCCACGTCCACCAATCTGCACGCCATCAACATACATTGATGAGTTTTGGCTAAAATTCCTTCCGGTAATAATCAATTCATAATAGTTAACATACTCGTTTCCAACGGATACCTGGCCGATTTCCGGCCTGGTTTCGACAACCAGTGCCAACGACGCTGACCCATTTTCAGGGGAGTTTTTGACCAGCACCTGGTGCAGTCCACCAGGGACAGGTGGAACGGTAAACGAGAGCGTTTCCGATGAAACAAGCGTGCTGTTGAGCGCCGCCCCATCAAAAAAAAGCATTGAGGATTCTCCGAAATTGCTGCCAATAGCCGCAACCTCCCGCTCTTTACCTGATGCACAAAAACTGAGCTGAGCGGGATTCAGCGATGTAAGTACCGGGCGTAACGGTAACACGGTAAAATTATAAGATCTGCCGATCATACCGTCGGAGCGTTTCAGATAGAGTGCATAAATACCTGCCTCCAATTGTGGAGGGACGGTAAACTCAATAATCTTGGCATCACTTGTTCGCACAGCTATTTCAACACTCCCCAGAAAAACAGCGGCCTTTTCTCCGAAACCGGTACCGGAAAGCACGATCTTGGCACCAGGCTCTGCTTGCGCCGGAATAATGCTCAGGATAGTTACCGGAGTTGCCACAGGTGCAGGTGCCTGAGCCGGTTCACTCTTCACCCTTTTCAGACGTTCAGCAGCCTCAGTGGTAGTTGCCAGAAAAAAAAAGCATATTATGGTGAATATTTGTACAGTTGTAAGAAGCATTTTTTTTCTCCATTCCGTGTGGATTATTACCTCATCCTTTAACTGACATTGACATCCAGATGCCTCCCAGCATGAATATAACATTAGCACCCCATGCTGCAACAACAGGGGTCAAAATACCACTTCGACCATATGAAAGAAGTACTGCATTAAAAACGAAAAAAGCAAAACTTATCCCGATGCTTGCACCAATACCCATAGCAATGCCGCCGGAGCGACTGTTTCGCAGCGCAAAAGGGATACCGAGAACCACCATAATTAGTGCAGCGAACGGTGTTGCAATCTTAGTATGCATCAGTGTGTAGTATCGATGCGCCTGATATCCGCCACGTTTCAGATTTTCAGCATACTCTTTCAATACCAGGAGACTCATATTGTCGGCATCACGATCAAGCACCTGTAAATCTTCAATTTTAAGATTGAGATCCACCGCCATCTTCGGAACTAACTTCATTTCGAATCCAACCGGTGTCAGAAATTTTTTTTGTACCGCAGCAGGCAATATCCACTGCCCATGCTGATAAACAGCCATATCCGCGTCTATTCTGCTGACAGGATTCATATCTGCATCAACCTTCCAGATAACAACGCCGCTTAATGTGCGATTTTTGGGTTCAAACAGACGCGCCTGAAGAATCAGAGACTCTGATCGGAACCAGATGTTATTACGTTTGAAGGTAAGATTGTCCTCTTTTTTCTTGATTTTGACACGATCAATCTGTTCTGTTTTTGCATATGAATAAGGAAGAAGTATTTCAGCATTAAGAAGCAACACAATACTGGCTACAAATCCAAGGGTCAGCATCGGCAAAGAAATTTTCAACAAGCTGATGCCACAACTACGCATGGCAATAATTTCACTATCACGGGAAAGAACACCGAGCGTCAGAAGGGTGGCCATGAGTATTGAAAATGTAGCCGTACGGCTTAGCATTTCTGGAAGTTTCCAGGCAAAATAGTCTAATACATCTCCTGCATCCGCGCCAGCACGCATAAAACGGGGAATTTTTTCAATCATGTCAATTACGAGATAAAGACCGATAAACCCGCACAGGCAGAGGATAATAAGGCGTAACCAGGTTTTGGCAATGTACCTGTCCAAGAGAGTCATTTCAGGATGACCTTCGAAAAAAACAGGGACCGGATGTAACTGCAGACTGAATGAGATACAGAATAATTTTACATACGTCTGCAACGGGAACATCACTAATCACGACAAGCTCCATTAACTTGATAAGAGAATCCATATGAAAAAACAGGGTAAATAGTACGATACCCAGTAGAAAGGTGAGGAAATTTCGCGAATTATATAGTGAGATAACATTCGTTTCACGGCCTGATAATACATGAGCCATGGCTTAGAGTAAAGTGCTCAACAGACAAAAAAGCGGGAATCCGTCTCCAGATTCCCGCTGCAAGCTACTCTTTGAGAAAAATCAGCCCTGGGCTGACCACTGACCATGAAGATTACATAACTCGCGAGCGGTGACAGATGAAGCCGTAACAAAGAATACCGCTTCGGCAACTTCACCTGGCTTAAGGAATTGGCGATATGCCTTGCCATCAGCAAGCAGTTCAATCCACTCGATAAAATGTTTTTCCTCCATTGGATGTGCCACGCTGCCAACCGTAACTTTGTATCCGCCATCCACTTTTGTGATAACCGGTACATGCTTTTCTTTGGCGGCATCAACGGTGTTTTCTGTCAGCAACACCATCTCTTCTGCACAGCAGGTAAGAGCTCCGCCTCCGGCATGGATGGTTTCGACGATGTTACCGCACAGGTTACATTTGTAAACTTCAAGTAAATTTGCCATAGATAATTTCTCCTTTGTTGTATGAGTAACCCCGAAAGGGGCTCAGTAAATCACCAATTCTCGCCCAGCAGTTCAAAATGCGCTTTGGGGTGTAAGCAGGCAATGCAGAGTTCCGGTGCTTCTTTGCCTGTGTGGAGATAGCCACAGTTACGGCAGCGCCAGACGACATCGCCATCACGGGTAAATACCCTGCCGGCATCAATGTTTGCCAAAAGATCGCGATAACGTTTTTCATGCTGTTTCTCAGCCACAGAAATTGCCGTCCATGCCGCAGCAATCGCAGGAAAGCCCTCTTCCTTGGCGGTCGCAGCAAAAGCCGGATAAAGAAGTGTATGCTCTTCATGTTCACCATTTGCCGCCGCCAGAAGGTTTTCTGCCGTTGTCGCTATTTTTCCGGCAGGAAAGCAGGCAGTTATTTCAAGATCACCTCCCTCTAAAAATTTAAAAAAACGCTTGGCATGCTCTTTCTCCTGATTCGCCGTCTCCTCAAAAATATCGGCTATCTGAACAAAGCCCTCTTTTTTGGCAACTCCGGCAAAGTATGTGTAGCGATTACGCGCCTGACTTTCACCGGCAAACGATTTGAGCAGATTCTGCTCTGTCTTGGTTCCCTTGATAGATGCGGCCATAGTACCTCCATTTGGTAAAATTTAAACACGACTGATAGAGTCCTTTATACCGTACTTAATTTTTTTTGCAAGCAAGAAAAAAAGGGAGACACATTTCTGCGTCCCCCTTTAATTTCAAACAATAACATCAGATACTACTTATGCCTACTCTCGGCCACCTGCAGCAGCCCATTTTTCAAGCATTGCAGTCGTAACAGACTTTGGACGCTCGAGAGCGTAGCCCAGACCACGGTCCCAGGTGATGTTGGCCATGCAGCCGAGGGCGCGGCCTACACCGAACAGAACGGTGTAGAATTCAAATTCAGTCAAGCCGAAGTACATCTGGATAACTCCGGACTGTGCGTCAACGTTTGGCCATGGGTTTTTGGTTTTGCCATGCTCAGTGAGTACGCCAGGAGCAACTTCAAAGATCATTGCGATAACTTTAAAGAGCGGGTAGTCTTTGAGGCCTTCAGTATTCAGGCAGAACTCACGCTGTGAAGTGTAGCGAGGGTCGGTCTTACGGAGAACAGCATGACCGTAGCCAGGAATAACCTGACCGGCATTAAGAGTATCCCAGAGAGCAGCTTTGATCAGTTCTGCAGTAGGCTCGACGCCTTTGCAGTATTTTTCCTGGAACTTGAGGGTCCAGTCGAGAACTTCCTGGTTGGCAAGTCCGTGCAGCGGGCCGGCCAGACCGTTGAGGCCTGCAGAGTATGCGTAATAAGGATCAGAGAGAGCAGAATGCACCAGATGGGTGGTGTGTGCCGAAACGTTGCCGGACTCATGATCTGAGTGCAGGATGAAGTACATACGGGCAACGTCTTTATACTCTTCTTTCTGGCCGATCATGTGAGCAAAGTTGGCGCCCATGTCGAGCTTGGGATCGATAGCAACCTGCTTGTCATCGCGATATTTCAGGTTGTAAATGAAAGCGGCAACAACCGGAATACGGGCAACGATATCGCAGGCATCCTCGTAGACGTACTCCCAGGCCAGATTTTTGTTGAATTTTCCAGAGTTGTAGAAGCCGGCGAACTTGGAGTCTTTCTGCATAGCCAGCATGGCTACGGAGAGCATCACCATCGGGTGACTGTCACGCGGCAGTGCACGAACTGCGGCAAATACATACTCCGGAACAACCTGACGGGTTTTCCACTCGGCAACAACTTCAGCAACCTGAGCATCAGTAGGTACGTCTCCGGTAAGGAGCAGGTACCAGAAGGACTCAACGGTAGGATATGCCGAACCGGCAGCCTTGGGCAGTGCCGCAAATGTCTCCGGGATGGTCATGCCGCGGAAACGAATCCCTTCCTGTGGATCCAGATAGGAGATATCGGTTACGAGTGAGCGGATATCACGGGCACCACCGATACACTGATCAATAGTGACTTTGTCAATGACAACTTGACCAAATTCTTTGACAAGCTTGGTGGTACGGGGACGGTGTTCCTCAATCTTCAGCTTGAGTGTGTCTTTCAGGGCCATTGTTTTACTCTCCTTTTTGTGGTGTGGGGTTAAACCCGGATAAAAAGCTCTTTCAGCTTCCTAACAACTGGTCCAAAATGTTCGGGGGGAGAAACGGGACTCTTTTTTGGCATACTGTATACAAGATTTGTGCTGCTGTTATACTCGACCGACTACTAATAATGCAACAAAAATTTTGCCCTATGAAATCAACCCAAAATTACCAGTTCATCACTTGTGTGGGTAAGGCGCTTGAGGCCTTCATTACTCAGATAAAAGGTATTTTCGATGCCTATGGCTCCCTCGCCGGGAAAGACAACCTTCGGCTCAAAAGCGAACACCATGCCAACGTCCAACGTCATCTGATCATACCCTCTGGCTATAAACGGGTACTCGTCAAGTTCCACCCCGAGACCGTGACCGATAAATGAAACCTGTGCCCCTTTTGCCCCCATGAAGCTGTCAATATACCCCATTCCAACGGCACAACTGTGGCACATGGTATACAACTCTCCCCAACTCAATCCGACTTCGGCTGTGTCAGTCATCACTGCCTGAACCTGCAGCATATCATCGTAGGCCCTCCGCAATCTATCAGACGGCGCTCCGACTGAAAACACCCTGGTCTGATCACAGAGGTACCCGTCGACACATCCGGCGATATCAACTATGACCGGTTCATTCGGTTCAATACGCTTCAATCCGACGCCCTGGCCAAAAGAAGGGTTCAGTCCCATCCCTCCAAGCGGTGCATCCATGTATGCCGGCACGGCACTATCAGTCCCGGAAAACACCTGGCCGTAGCAGACATCTGTATTAAAGCCACGCATTCGTATCAGCCCCTGGTGACCGGCTTTACGGAGCGTGTATTCAAGCTCGGCGGCGACATCGAGATCGGTCATACCGACGGCAATAATCTCGCGGGCGCGGCGATATACCAGGTCAAGCTGATCGGCAGCGTCCTTCATAAGATGAATCTCGTAATGAGATTTTATCATCCTGACTTTTCGTATCAGAGGCGTTGCATCAGAGAAAACAGCCCCCGGATAGAGCGCTCGATACCGTTCAAAAAAATTTACCGGCAGGACATCCAATTCCAGCCCGATACGTTTCGGTTCACAATATCCATACTCAGCCAGAATTTTTGGCATATCCTTCAATGAAGTGAAGGGAATGACCTCCTTAAGGCCGGATTCCATACGGGCTCGCGCCGCATCTTTGCGCACCATGTACAGAGGCTGACCTGACGCCGGAATATACAGATTTCCACTCTGAACGGTACCGGTAAAATAAAACAGATCCGCATTTTGCACTATGATGACGGCGTCCAGCGATGCGGACGCCATATATTCCTGAAGTTTACTGCAGCGATATTCCAGTTCAGTAGCAGGAGTCAGACGCATGTTTGTATCCTCTTTTCCTGATTAATAAAAATTTTACATGGGTGATTATAATCAAGATTACTCAGTATGCAAGCAAAGGGTTGACAATCAATCACTCCATTTTATTTATCAATATTGACCTGACAGACAGAGTAAGATACTTTACCGTTCAGATTTTCTGAAGAAGGGGAGAACTGATATATGCAACGCCCATCCTGGGACCAGTATTTCATGGACATCACCCGCCTCGTTGCGACCCGGTCCTCCTGTTTACGCCGACAGGTAGGAGCACTGCTGGTCAAGGATCGTAATATTCTTGCCACAGGCTATAATGGCGTCCCGACAGGGATTAGCCATTGTGAAGTGGCCGGCTGCCTGCGTGAGCGGCTTAACGTGCCCTCCGGCGAACGGCATGAACTTTGCCGTGGTCTCCACGCCGAACAGAATGCCATCATACAGGCCGCCAAACACGGCACCAACATCGATGGGGCTACTCTGTACTGCACCACCATGCCATGCATTATCTGTACAAAAATGATTATCAACGCCGGAATAAGCAGGGTAATCTACGGCGCTGGATATGCCGATGAACTGGCCCGTGAAATGATTGCAGAAAGCGGCATCACCATCTGCAATTTTGCCCCGGAAAGCGCCGGGCATTCTGCATGAAATGTCCTTTCTGCAACAATCTCGACAGCAAGGTAGTCGACTCACGGCCCGACAAAGGTGGTTCGGCCATCAGGCGTCGGCGTGAATGTGAACAGTGCGGCAAGCGTTTTACCACCTACGAACGGATTGAAGAGATGCTGCCGCAGGTGTGCAAAAAGGATGGCCGCCGTGAACCGTTTGATCGCTTTAAAATAATTAACGGCATTGTCAAGGCGTGCGAAAAACGACCTATTTCCAAATCCGACATCGAACTGCTGGTTGACCGCCTTGAAACACGCCTTCAGGAATCAACCGAGCGGGAAATTTCAACGACGACCATCGGCGAATGGGTTATGAAAGAGTTGCACGGCATGGACGAGGTCGCCTATGTCCGTTTCGCCTCCGTCTACCGCTCATTCAGGGATATCAGTGAATTCATGCAGGAGTTGCAGGAGCTACTAAAAAAATGACCGCCGACACGAAACAGATGAAACGCGCCCTGACTCTTGCCCGCAAGGGCATTGGCAAGACCTCGCCCAATCCGGCGGTAGGCTGTGTGATCGTTAAGCACGGAACTGTTGTTGGTGAAGGGTGGCATAAAAAAGCCGGCGGGCCACATGCGGAAGTTCACGCTCTTGAAATGGCCGGAGACGCCGCACGCGATGCTGATGTCTACGTGACGTTGGAACCGTGCTGCCACTCCGGCAAAACACCTCCTTGCAGTGAAGCACTCATCAAAGCCGGTGTCAGGCGGATTTTCGCCGGAATGCGCGACCCGAACCCTCACGTGAATGGTGGCGGACTTGCCGCGCTTGAAGCGGCCGGCATTGAAACATCGAGCGGAATGCTCGAAGAAGAGTGCCGCGCCATCAACCTGCCGTTCATCAAGTACGTAACAACCGGTATGCCCTACGTAACCTACAAGTGCGCCATGACACTGGACGGAAACATCGCCACTCTTACCGGAGAATCGCGCTGGATAAGCTGTGAGGAATCCCGAAAGCAGGTACACCTGATGCGTTCCCGCATGGATGCCGTCATGGTGGGAGTTGACACGATTATTGCTGACAATCCTCAACTGACGGTACGACATGTCCGGGGGAAAGATCCGTTACGGATTATTGTAGACACGCGGCTGCGAACACCCAAGACCGTTACTATTCTCAACGGGGAGCTTTCAACCAGAACTATCATTGCCACTTCGGAAATTGATACTGTTATACATCGTCCGTATCTCGACCAGGGCGCAACCATTGTTGTCTGCGATGAATGTGATGGTCGTGTATCCATGCACGACCTGTTGCAGAAACTGGCGATAATGGGTGTACAATCCATTCTTCTAGAGGGGGGAAGCCGTTTGGCAGGCAGCATGCTGCAGCAGGGCGCGATTGATGAACTGGTTTTTTTCGTTGCACCAAAGATCATCGGCAGCAACGGTTTTTCCCCTTTCAATCTGCAGGGAATCACCAATATGACGCATGCAATCAAATTGGACTTCACCGATATACGCCGCATCGGCTCAGATATTGTTGTAACTGCCCGCCCGGAGCGTTTATGTTTACCGGTTTGATCGAAACTGTCGGCAAGGTAACGGCCTGCGAACGACGCGGCGCGGCAGCGGTTTTGACTGTTACCTCCGCCCTGCCGGCAGCGGAGATTGCCATCGGTGATTCGGTGGCGGTTAATGGCGCCTGTCTGACGGTGACCGCAAAGCGTGAAGCCGCCCTTACTTTCGACGTTTCGCCGGAGTCATTGACTGCCACTACGATCGGCAGACTGAGAGGTGGAGAGAGCGTTAACCTGGAGCGCGCGTTGCGACTTGGCGACAGAATGGGCGGGCACATTGTAACCGGGCATATAGATTGTGTCGGTAAACTCTTCAGGACCAGAGAAACATCCGGTAACCTGGTTCTTGAGTTCACGCTTCCCGCCGGCTATGACCATTATCTGATACACAAAGGCTCCGTTGCGATTAACGGCATCAGCCTTACGGTTAATACCGTCATGTCAGACGGTTTTGCCGTCAACATTATACCGCTTACCCAGACATCAACGACATTGAACACATTGAAGATCGGGGATGATGTTAATATCGAGACTGATATTATCGGGAAATATGTAGAACGACTGGCGTCTCCCTGGAAATCCGGCAATAGTTTGACTATGAAAACGCTTGCAGAGAATGGCTTTATTTAAAACAGGAAAGGAACAGAGATATGTCCATAGCATCTATTGAAGAAGCAATAGAAGACATCAAACGGGGAAAGATGGTCATCCTTGTTGATGATGAAGATCGAGAAAATGAAGGAGATCTCACTCTAGCCGCCGAGGCGGCGACTCCGGAAAATATCAATTTCATGGCCAGGTACGGTCGTGGACTGATCTGTCTTACGCTGACACCGGAAAAATGTGATGATTTGGGCTTGCGGCCGATGGTGCGTGACAATACGTCCCCCTTTGAAACCGCTTTCACCATATCCATAGAAGCGAAGCATGGCGTTACCACCGGTATTTCTGCCGCAGACCGTGCCCTCACGATTGTGACCGCTGTCGCCGACGGCGCCAGCCCCAAAGACCTGGTCAGTCCCGGTCATATTTTCCCGCTGAGGGCCCGCAAGGGTGGTGTGCTCGTGCGCCTTGGCCAGACGGAAGGTTCCGTTGATCTTGCTCGACTCGCCGGCCTGAAGCCGGCCGGAGTCATCTGTGAAATCATGAATGACGATGGCACCATGGCCCGTATGCCGGAACTGAAAGTCTTCGCGAGAGAGCATAATATAAAAATCTGCACCATTGCCGATCTGGTGGCCTACCGCCTCAAAAACGAACGACTGGTCCGTACCGTTGCTGAAGCGCGTCTCCCCTCATCTTTCGGCGGTGAATGGCGTGCCATCGGCTTTGAAAATGATATTGACAAGCTTGAACATATCGCACTGGTAAAGGGGGAATTAAAAAAAGATCAGCCGATTCTGGTCCGTGTGCACTCGGAGTGCCTGACCGGGGACGTGCTTGGCAGTCAGCGCTGTGACTGCGGAGAACAACTTCATCATGCCATGAGGCAGATCGCGGCAGAAGGGTGCGGAGTGATACTGTATATGCGCCAGGAAGGGCGTGGTATCGGCCTGGTCAACAAGTTGAAAGCGTATGAATTGCAGGATCAAGGGCGTGATACCGTAGAAGCCAACCTGGAGCTCGGCTTCAAGGCCGATCTGCGTGAATACGGCCTTGGAGCACAAATCCTGCTGTCTCTCGGTATCACAAAAATTCGTCTACTGACTAATAATCCCAAAAAACTTGTCGGACTGCAAGGCTACGGCATTGATATTATTGAGCGGGTTTCTATTGAAACGGAACCAACCGACTGCAACAGGGATTATCTTGAGACAAAACGTGAAAAAATGGGCCATCTGTTGGGAAACCTGTAGTGAACATTCTTCTGCACATCTGCTGCGGCCCCTGTGCCATTTTTCCGCTCCAGCAGCTACGGGCAGCGGGACACCGTGTAACCGGCTATTTCTATAACCACAATATTCACCCGTATCAGGAGTATGCCAGGCGAAGGGATGCTGCGATTCAAATGGCAGAGCAGCAAGAGATGCCGCTGATTATGCGTGATGACTATGATCTTGAAGGTTTTCTGCAGCATGTTGCCGCCAGGCCGGGCAGTCGCTGCAGTTACTGTTATGCCTCGCGACTGAGGGCAACCTCGCAGGCCGCGGCTGACGGGGGTTTTGATGCGTTTACGGTAGCGCTGCTCTACAGCCGGTATCAGAAACATGATGAGATACGAACTCTCGGCAATCAGCTCGGCAAAGAATTTGGCGTACCGTTTTACTATCAGGATTTTCGTTCAGGATGGCAGGAGGGAATTCGGCTTTCGAAGGAGATGGGACTCTACCGCCAGCAGTACTGCGGCTGTATCTACAGTGAGAAGGAACGTTATCTGCCAAGGATTAAAGAGTCAAATTTATAGTGTTGCAAAAGAGACTGCCGTAACAAAAAAGCCCGTGCTGCCACGGGCTTTTTTGTTACGGTGCGATCAAAGTCAATTAAGCATGGATAGCACTTACGGGGCATGTATCAACACATGCTCCGCAGTCGATACAGGTATCGGCATCGATAGCACGCTTATCACCCTGTTCGCTGATAGCATTAACGGGACAGGAATCTTCACATGCTGCACAATTTGTGCAATCATCAGTAATAGTATGAGCCACAATTTCACCTCCTTGTTAGATTAGCTTACCTGACGGAAAGCGGTGTGTGATGTACCATACCGGTTTTTAAATGTCCAGCAAAGAAATTTCTTCGCAAAAAAATCTTTACAACATAATTATATTGAAATCATTTCGAGTTCCCTGTATATATAAAAAATGGTTATATTACAGATAGTTATTTTAGTTTTACTGTTATTTTTTTATTCATATTGAACCAAATTTCTGTTTTTACAAGGGGGGGAACACATGATTATCATGGCACTGAATTGCGGGAGTTCATCAGTTAAATACCAGCTGTTCGACTGGGCTAAAATGGAAGTTGTCGCGAAAGGCATGGTAGAACGTGTTATCGTCGGCGGATCGTATATTGTGCATGAGGTTCCCGGATGTGAAAACTATCATATGGAACTTGACTGCGCTAATCACCAGGAAGCAATTGATCTTGTCATTAAAACGGTGACTGATGAGATTCATGGCGTTCTGAAAAGTGTCCACGAGATAAATGCCGTTGGCCATAGAGTTGTGCATGGGGGCGAAAAATTCACCTGTTCCGTGCTGATAGACAAAAATGTGCTGGATGCCGTAAAAGAGGTGCAACACCTGGCTCCACTCCATAATCCGCCTAACATTGAAGGGATTGAGGCCGCCCAGGCCCTGATGCCGACCGTCCCGCATATCGCCATTTTCGACACCGCTTTCCATCAGACAATGCCCGAGCACGCCTACATTTATCCCCTTCCCTACGAATGGTATGAGAAGAGCCAGGTTCGCCGTTACGGTTTTCACGGCACATCGCACCTCTATGTGTCAAAACGTGCCGCTGCTCTGCTCGGCAAAGATCCTAAGAATACCAACATTGTCACGATGCACATCGGCAACGGGGTTTCCCACTGCGCCATTAAAAACGGTATTTCCGTCGATACGTCAATGGGGCTCACCCCGCTCGAAGGAGCAGTCATGGGTACTCGCTGTGGTGATATAGACCCGGCTATTCCCGCATTCATGATGCAAAAAGATAATCTGTCCGCCAAGGAAATAGATAGTATCCTCAACAAAAAAAGCGGGGTACTGGGTATTACCGGCCGCTTTACCGACCGCCGTGATGTTATTGAGCATGCCAATGCCGGGGACAAACGCTGTAAGCTGTCGCTGGAGATTGAGGCGTATCGGCTGAAGAAATATATCGGAGCCTATATGGCTGCTGTTGGTAAACTTGATGCGGTTGTATTCACCGCCGGCGTAGGTGAAATGGGCGCTCTGATTCGCGAGAAAGCGATTGAAGGGCTTGATCACATCGGTATTATCCTCGATCGTGAGCGCAACAAGGGAGCCATGACCCGCAAACGGGAAACTCTGATTACAACCGATGATTCCCCGGTAAAAGTATATGTTGTCCCGACCGATGAGGAGCTGGTGTTCACCGAAGATGTTGTCGGTATATTGAACGGCACCTACACCGATCATATGAATTTCGAATATTCGTTTGCAAAAGCAGATTTTGTCAGAAAATAACCTGACAGTTCATCTCGTTTGACACACAAAAAACCGGCAATCTGCCGGTTTTTTGTGTGTGGTGTGCCATCTTGACACGAACTTCAAAACGTCTTCATCAACTCCCGGAGCAGTGAGGTCGCATACGAACCCTTCGGCAGTGAGAACTCAACCGTCACAGCATCTTCTGAAATGCTCCAGGAAAGATCCCCGGCAGGAACCCGCATTAGCCTGCGCTCACCCTCCATGCGCAAACCACCAGGCAGATCAAAAAGGTGCAGATGTAATCCTGACTGTTCTAAAATATCCTGTTCAAGGACTCCAACAGCACCTTCAGGACGTTTCATCCTGCAGCCGAACATCGGTCCTGTTGCCGATATTTCAAATGCCGCAGCCCTCTCCTGTTCCGCAAGAGCATCCTCAACCAGAAAGCAGGCGCCATTGACATGTTTACCGGCAAGATCACCGACCATTATTTCGTCAAGATGATTGATTCTGCATGCCACTGCCTGATCGAACAGGAATGATTGAGCGGCGGAAAGATACAGTTTCTTCATGCGGGGATGTACCGTCGAAAAAGCTTTTTCATATTCGCCCGGACGACTGCTCAGCCGTTGCAGAACATCCCGCTCGCTGCGGCAATGGCGCGGAAACATACGCAGCGCTTCGTGCAGTTCCCCCCGCTGATAGGAGTCAATTGCAGCTGACCATTCCTGGTCACGCACCGAATCCGGCTCGCCCATCAGGCGATCCACGCACTCCCGCCAATCCAGGCGCAGCATGGCCGCACCGATCAGATGGGAATTCCCCTGCGCACCATACCGCTGATAGCCGAAATAATTCGGCACACCACGCTTACTGAGTACATCCAGAATTGTCGGCACCATCCGGGCAGCATCACCGGAAACGCCCCGAATGACAATACGAAAGTGATTTCCCCTGAGATGCCCCACTTTAAGTTTGTTGGTGTGGCGCGCTGCCGCAACGACTGTCACACCATCCAGAGTCAGATCAAGCGCCTTCTCCGGAGACAGTTTCTGAATAGAAATAGTCTGTCGGGTAACACCGACCGCATCCTTCATGCCGGCATAACCGATATCCCGTTCCGGAATTTTTAAACTTTTTGAGATACGACTGATGGCCTCCAGTGTTGTTATGCCCCGTTTCTCAATGGTCAGATAACTGTGTTCACCGGAACCGCACGGAAGATAGGCAGGGATTTCCTCGACTAGAAAGTCCTCGGGGATTTCTTTTATTGTTCCGCCGATGCCGGGTATCTCAGCGGTCAGGTACGGGTGCATCAGTGCATCAATCATCCGAGACCCCCGCTCTGCCGCAGCGCTTCATAGAGCACAATCCCGGCCGAGGTAGAAAGATTAAGGCTGCGCACTTTCTCCGACGGCATCGGAATGGTGAACGATGTCTCCGGATTGGCCCTGAGCAGCGCTTCCGGCAAACCTTTGGTCTCTTTCCCGAAGACAATATAATCTCCCGGCTGAAACCCGGCATCCAGATAACTCCGGGTAACCTTGGTACTCAGATAGAAGAACCTCCCGTCCCGGGCTTCTGCCTGAAGAGTCTCCAGATCCGGCCACCGCTGCAGGGCAACGAATTCCCAATAATCGAGTCCGGCACGTTTCAGGTAGCGGTCATCCAGGGAGAAACCGAGTTTTCCGACCAGGTGCAGGACTGTTCCGGTGGCAGCACACAAACGGGCAATGTTGCCGGTGTTGGGAGGTATTTCCGGTTCAATCAGAACAATGTTGAATGGTTTCATAGGGCAATGTATATCACCAAATGCCGCTGCCACGCTTGCATTTTTTTCTCTACAGGGCTATTGTGTCAAACTTAAAATCCATAGAACCCGGAGATTCGGTCATGAAAATAATTGTAACTGATGAAGTTTCAGCAGAAGGGCTGGCACTGTTAACCCAGGAACCCCGTATCCACCTGGATGTGAAACTCGGCTTGAAAAAAGAGGAACTGCTCGCCGTTATCGGCGATTACGACATTATCATCACCCGCAGCGGCACTACGGTTGACAAGGCTCTTCTCGATGCAGCCACCCGCCTGAAGATGGTTGCCCGGGCGGGAGTAGGCATTGATAATGTCGATGTTGACTATGCGAGTTCCAAAGGGGTGATTGTTGTCAATGCTCCATTCGGCAACACCAACAGCGCCGCAGAACATACCATGGCACTGCTGCTTTCATTCTGCCGCAACGTTCCAATCGCTAACAACAGCCTTAAATCGGGTGAATGGAAACGCGCCCCCTTTACCGGACACGAACTGAAAAACAAAATTGCCGGCGTCATCGGTATCGGCAAGGTCGGCGGACGCGTTGCCACACGCCTGAAGGCGTTTGAGTGCGAGGTGCTCGCCTGTGACCCGTATATTTCCGTGAAACGGGCGCACGACCTCGGCGTCAAACTCGTATCCCATGACGAAATCTACAAAAATTGCGACATTATAACCGTCCACACGCCGCTCAATGATGAAACCAGGGGGATGATCGGAGCGAGAGAGTTTGGCCTGATGAAAAGCGGCGTCATTGTTCTTAACGTTGCCCGAGGCGGCATTATTGAAGAGCAGGCGATGCTTGACAACCTGAACTCAGGCAAGGTTATCGGCGGGGCGTTTGATGTCTGGAGCGACGAACCCCCTGTTTCCGAAATCCTGAAGCAGCTGATTGCGCATAAAAACATGGTGGTTACCCCGCATCTTGGTGCCAACACTTTTGAAGCGCAGGTAAATGTCGCCATTGACGTCTCACAGGAGATCGTCAACTATCTGGACGACAAACCACTGGAAAATGCGGTAAATATTCCCCGCTTTGACATGGCTCTGATGGATCAGATGCGGCCGTTCCTCAATCTTATGAGCGTCGTCTGCGATTTCGGCGTGCAACTGGTCGATACCAATCCTGAAAAAATAACCTTCGGCTTCAGCGGTGCCATCGCGCACTACGACTGTTCGCCGCTCGCCGTATGCGGGCTTTCCGGAATCCTTAACCATAAACTTGATCAGGATGTCAACATGGTCAACGCAAGCCTGATTGCAGAGCAGATGGGCATTGTTGTCGAAGAGACGAAGTCCACCCTGTCCGATGGCTTTTCCAACGTGATCACCCTCATCATCGAAGGCAAGGGCAAGCGGAGGCTGGTCGCCGGCACCCTCTTTGAGGGGCAGCCGCGTATCGTTCGCCTGCGCGACTATTCCATGGACTTCACCCCGGACGAGCATATGCTGATGCTCAACTATGAAGACCGCCCCGGCATGATCGGTAAAATAGGCACCATCATGGGTCAGCATGATATCAACATCGCCTCCATGAACCTCGGCCGCAGAGAGAAAAAAGGTGAGGCGATGGTTATTCTGTCTCTTGATTCACCGGTACCGGCGCCGGTCGTCGATGAACTGCAGAGCGCCACAGAAGCGACCTTTATAAAGGCCCTCAAAATGAGATCCGGAGCCTGTTCCCGTAACTGCGGCTGCGGCGTATAGACTGCACCCATGCAATTTCCCCACATAGACCCGATTTTCCTCAGCATCGGCCCGCTCCAGTTCCGCTGGTACGGGCTGATGTATGTCCTCTCTTTCATAGCCACCTATTTCATTATCCGTTCCGAGGTCGCGCGCAAGAAACTTGCCCTGACCAGCGACGATATCGCCGACCTGGTATTTTATGGTGCCATGGGAGTGGTTCTGGGTGGCCGCACCGGCTATATTCTCTTCTACAACCTCGGCTATTATCTAGTTAATCCGCTTAAACTTTTAGCCGTCTGGGAAGGCGGCATGTCGTTCCACGGCGGATTTTTAGGGGTCGTACTGGCTTTCTGGCTCTATGCATCCCGAAAAAGAATACCTTTTTTTGCACTGATCGACATGGCTGCGCTCTGCGCACCGGTCGGACTCGGGCTGGGGCGGATCGGTAATTTCATCAACGGAGAGCTTTACGGCAGAGCGACCGACGCCGCCTGGGGAATTATTTTTCCCGGCAGTGACGGCATTCCTCGTCATCCCTCTCAGCTTTACGAAGCGTTTCTGGAAGGCCTTGTGCTGTTCTTTATTGTCCGCACCATGTCTCACCGTTATCCGGCAACCGGAATAGCCGGTTGGTCATTCGTGGCCGGATACGGACTCTTCCGCTTCCTCATCGAGTTTTTCCGTCAGCCGGATGCTCAGTTGGGCACCTTTTTCGGGCTGTTTTCCATGGGACAGTTACTCAGCCTGCCAATGTTCCTTCTCGGGAGTTTCTTTGTCTTCAGCCTTTCTCAGCGCCCTTCGGCAGAGACAATTCGAAATAAAAAGTGACTCCCTGCAATTCAGGATTGAAAAAGTCTTTTTTTGGGCTATACTTGAAGAAAATAACCATGGAGGTTTACTATCATGATCAGTAAAAAGATGTCCGACTCTCTTAACACCCATATGAACCTTGAGCTCTTCTCCGCTCACCTGTATCTTGTCATGTCTTCCTGCTCCAGCGATTTGGGTCTGAAAGGTGCTGCTAACTGGTTTTTTGTTCAGTATCGTGAAGAGATGATTCACTTTATGAAGTTTTATACCTATCTGGCTGATCAGGGTGTTGTTATTGCGATGCCGGCCAGTAAGGCGGTACCGAACAAATACAAATCACTGCTCGACATGATGCAGAAAACCTATGCCCATGAGCAGCTGATCACCTCCTGCATTAACAACCTGAGCGAGCAGGCTGTCCAGGAAAAGGATCATGCGACCCAGATCTTCCTGCAGTGGTTTGTGACTGAGCAGATTGAAGAGGAAAATAACGACCGGGATTTCATTGCCAAACTCAAGCTGGTTGGCGATAACGGTCATGGTATTCTGATGATCGATGGAGAGATGGGACAACGGGTTTTTGTTGCCCCGGTTGGATCAGTTCTGGCGGTGTAACCGATGACAATAAAAATTCGTTTCTGCGAACATAATAAGGGTAAAGGAAGAGTGGTTCGGCGGCTTGAAGAAGAATTTCCCGATCTGAACATAAAAGTTAAGAGCTGCGTCAAGCAGTGCGGCTGCTGCCGGGAGCAACCGGTGGCAGTAGTAGACAAGAAAAAGGTTACCGGAAAAGATGGTGATGATTTGTACTCGAAGGTTTTAGAGATGATCCGGCAAAATTCACATCCTGCCTGATCGGATAATGGCGTAGACCAGCCAGAGTCCGACAAGCCCGGCAATTGTGTACCCCATAAACGCAAGCATGGGAAAACCCATTATTTTTGGGCCTTTATCGGTCTGCATGATGATAGAAGAACCGATGATCATAGCCGCAAGAAACATGCTTGTTGAAAGTCGGTTGATGGAGCGGTCAAAGTCAGCAGTGAATTTATCAAGACCGCGATGTTCAAGGTCGATCTTGAACTTGTTACGGTTGACGCGGTTTATGATCTCTTTCAGATCTCGCGGGATATTGCGGGCCAGGTTAATATACGAAACGAGAATTTGGTTCATGTCCCGCGAAACCCTCCGGGGGGAGAATTTCTGTCGTATTTCCTTTACCATGAACGGTCGCAGGTGATCAGCCATATCAAAAGAGGGGTCGAGAGCACGCCCCGTCCCTTCGATCAGAACCAGTGACTTGGCCAGCAGCATCAGATCAGGCTGAATTCTGATACTGTACATGGTAATGATTTCGATAAACTCCAACAGCATGCGACCGACTTCAAGCTCTTTGAGCGGCATTTCGTAGTAACCGTCCATAAAGTTGGATAAATCCCGTTTAAGCGAGCGACTGTCAAGCGAATCAGATATATCTCCGGCAAAGAGGAGCAGGGAGATGACTTCATCCATATCACGCTTGACGATTGCGGCGAGTATATCCATCAGGAATGTTTTCAGCCCTTCATCCAGCCGCCCGACAATGCCGTAATCAAGCAGGCAGATTACGTTATCAGGCAGGATCAACACATTGCCCGGATGCAGGTCACCATGAAAAAAGCCGTGCGTCAGGACCATTTCCAGGAAAGAGTCTGCACCGCGCCGGGCGATCAATTTCCCGTCAAGTCCCAGTTCAATAATTCTGTTGGTATCAGAGACTTTCACCCCGGCTATGAACTCCATAGTCAGGATCGCTTTGGATGTTTGTCCCCAGTATACTTTGGGAAAGTACATCCAGGGTGTTTTTGCAAAATTGTCTCTGAATTTTTCTATAGTATGTGCTTCACGGGAAAAATCCATCTCCCTGCGGATAGTCCGGGCAAATTCACGCACGACAGCAACCGGATCGTAAAGTTCACTGCCCGATATGTGCCGTTCTGCAAGCGAGGCCAGTGACATCAGAGCACTGATGTCTGCTTCCACAACAGCAACTACACCGGGGCGGCGCAGCTTGATAACAACATTTTCCCCCGTTATTAACCTGGCTCTATGAACCTGGGCAATAGAAGCGGCAGCCAGCGGTTCAGGATCTATCTCCGCAAAGAACTGCTCGACAGGCGCACCCAGTTCAGCCGCAATAAGGGCGTGCGCCTCCTCAAAAGAAAAACTCGGCACACTGTCCTGCAGCTTTTCAAATTCCATAACAAAAGCATGCGGCACGATATCCGGTCTGGTCGAGAGCAGTTGCCCCAATTTGATAAAGGTCGGCCCAAGCTCCTCAAGAGCAAGTCGCATGCGCTCTGCTGCAGTAAGTCTCGCAATATCAGGCCGTTTGCGATTGAACAGGTTCCGGCTGCGCGCCACAACATCGGCAAACCCAAGCATCTCAAGCGCCTGATCAAAACCGTACGTGCTGAGGACGCGCACAATGTTCAGATAACGCCTGATACTGCGGATGTTACGGTTAATATTCAGAAACGGGAGCATGGATTAGTTGCTGTTCCGCGATTCCAGTTCCTGAACCCGCTTGGCGAGCCGGTCAAATTCGTCACGAGAAACCAGTCCAAGGCGATCAACGACTTTCTGTACCTCATATTCAGCGATTGCCTGAATCTTTTCCCGGCTCTCTTTGGCCAGGCTCTGAATCTTGTCAACAAACTGCTTTCCTTCATCTTCACTTATTTTGAATCGATCCCTCATTTCTGCAACCAGTTCCTCGGTCTTCTTCTGGGTAATAGCCGCAACTCCGATTGCCGTCAATACAGCCTTTTCAAGTAACTCCAACATGGTATACCTCCCTAACGTTTATAGTAACCGGATGGTTACCCATTACTCCCGAACTTTTCTGGCAATTTCAAATAGCGCTATTCCTCCGGCAACTGAGGCATTCAACGAGTTCACCCCGCCATACTGCGGAATCGACATCACCACATCGCACTGTTTCCTCACCAGCGGCCTGATACCCTCACCTTCTCCGCCAACAACCAGCACAACATTTCCTGAAAAACCGGTGCCATAGACTGACTGTCGGGCAGTGCCATCAAGACCGTACACCCAGTAGCCCAGTTTTTTCAGCGCATCAAGCGTGTGGGCAATATTTGTCACCAGAGCTACCGGAACAGTTTCTACGGCACCTGCAGAGGTTTTTTCAGCAGCTGCAGTAATTCCGCAGGCGCGGTCTTTCGGTATAACGACGCCATCGACACCGGCACAGGCGGCGGAACGGATCAGCGCACCAAGATTATGCGGGTCCTGGATAGCGTCGAGAACCAGAATAAAACCGGTTTTTCCGGATTCGCTGACAGAGGACAGCAGATCGTCAAAATCAGCATAACGGAAGGGCTCAACCTCCAGTGCGATACCCTGGTGATGGGACGAAGCACACATTTTAGTAAGATCAATCTTTTCCCGGCGGTGAACTGCAACGCCACGCTCTTCAGCCAACCTGATAATTTTCTCAACCCGATGATCGGTCGCGCTGATCTGAACATACAGGTTGAAAGCGCCGCGTGTCCCCTGAAGTGACTCTTTCACCGGATTAACTCCAAAGATCAGTTCCCCCTTCATATCGCACCATCCGCTATTTCAGTTGCGATACATTCTGCTGCCTCTGCTGGATTTGCCGCTTTGGCGATTGGTCGTCCGATCACCAGATAGTCTGCGCCGCAGGATACCGCTACAGCTGGGGTCATAATTCTTTTCTGATCATCAGCTGCGGCAAAAGTGGGCCGCACTCCCGGGGTAACGATAAGAAATGTGGGACCGCACGCTTCTCTGATCAGACCGATCTCAAGCGGAGAGGCAACCACACCATCCATACCGGACGCCTTGGCAAGCCGGGCAAGACGTACCACCATATCCTGAACTGAATGTTCAATCCCCACCTGTCGCAATGTTTCAACTGTGGACGATGTCAAAATGGTCACCGCCAGGAGTCGGGGACGCTCCGTGTCATTAAACTCCTTGTGCACGGCAGTTACGGCGGTTTCCATCATTTCAGCACCACCAAGCGCATGCAGATTGGCAAGTTGCACCCCAAGACGAGCAGCTTCGAGCATCGCATTTGCCACGGTGTTCGGAATATCATGATATTTAAGATCAAGAAAAACCCGACCGCCATGGCGCTGGACAGCCTTGACCGCTGCCGGACCACAGGAGGTGAACAGCTCCTTGCCAACTTTGAACATGCCGACTTTATCAGCCAGCATTTCACTCCACCGGTCAATATCATCCAGACCGTTAACATCCAGGGCAAATATAATTTTCTTCCGCGCTTCCTCTAACGTCATGGCATCCTCATTTCATGAATTCTATTGCAGCTGCAATAATTCCTTCCGCATCAATCCCGACATCCTTGCGCAACTGAGCCTGACTCCCCTGCTCAACATACTGATCGGGCAGCCCAAGACGGCGTACTTTTACATTGTGCAGCTCATTATCATGGAACAGCTCCAGAACGGCACTGCCAAAGCCACCCTGCAAGGCATTTTCCTCCACTGTCATGATCATGCCGCTCTGTCGGGCAACACCCAAGAGCAGTTCTTTGTCAAGTGGTTTGACAAAGCGGGCGTTGACCACTCCGGTTGAAATGCCGTTTATTCCGAGTGCTTCTGCCGCCTGAAGCGCCGGATAAACTGTTGCCCCAACCGCTATGATGGTCAGATCGCTACCGATAATCAACTGTTCACCCTTCCCGATTTCAAGACATTTCAGGTCACAGTCCAGCGCTACGCCATAACCGGCACCACGCGGATAGCGAAGTGCACACGGAACACCGGAATAAATGGCGGTCTTGAGCATATGGCGCAATTCATTCTCATCCTTCGGAGCCATAATTAGTAGCCCCGGCAGGTGCCGTAAGTAGGATAGATCAAATGCGCCATGATGAGTCGGACCGTCATCACCCACCAATCCGGCGCGATCCATGACGATGGTTACCGGCAGATTCTGCAGGCAGATATCGTGAAAAACCTGATCGTAGGCTCGCTGCACAAAGGTTGAATAAATAGCAACCACCGGCTTGAATCCTTCTACTGCGAGGCCGGCCGCAAAAGTCATGGCGTGCTGCTCGGCAATGCCGACATCAAAAAAACGCTCCGGGAAACGTTGACTGAACGGGTTAAGTCCGGTTCCATCCGGCATGGCGGCAGTTATGGCAATGATTTTAGAATCTTCAGATGCCATCTGGACCAGGGTCTCTCCAAAAACATCAGTATAGGATTTGATGTCAGGCTTGGGCGCCCCCTTACCGGTAGCCACATCAAAAACCCCCACTCCATGATATTTGGCAGGAGTCTCTTCAGCAGGCTGATACCCTTTTCCCTTGGTCGTCATGACATGGACAAGCAAAGGACCGTCGAGCTCATTGATGTTTTTGAATACATCAACGAGCTGCTGCAGATTATGGCCATCCAAAGGGCCGATATAATCAAAACCGAGTGCCTCAAAGAGAGCACCGGGCGTGAGAAACCCCTTCAATGAATTTTCCGCACGCCGGGCAAAATGAAGAATATCAGTACCGAACGCCGGAATATGCTTAAGCAGCGCCTGCATCTCCTTTTTTAAATCACGATAATACCGCCCCGTCATTTTACGTGAAATAAACGCAGAAAAAGCACCAACATTTTTTGAAATCGACATTTCGTTATCGTTCAGTATGACAATCAGGTTCTTTTTGAGATGCCCCGCCTGATTCAGCGCCTCAAAAGCCATACCGCCGGTCAGGGAACCATCACCGATTACCGCAATGGAATGGTTTCTCCTGCCCTCAATTCCTGCCGCAGCAGCCATGCCGAGTCCGGCTGAAATTGATGTTGAGGCATGGCCGACCCCGAACGCATCATGCTCTGACTCACAGCGTTTTGGAAAACCAGAAATCCCCTTGTACTGACGCTGGGTATGGAAACGGTCGCGTCGCCCGGTGAGGATTTTGTGTGTATAGGCCTGATGCCCAACATCCCATATTATGTTATCATTAGGAGAATCGAAACAGTAGTGCAGAGCGATGGAGAGTTCAACTGTGCCAAGATTTGAACCGAGATGACCTCCAGTGGTGGAAACAGTCTCCAACAGGAAAGTGCGAATCTCTGCAGCAAGTACCGGCAGTTGTTCCGGTTTCAGCTTTTTCAGATCAGTCGGTGAATATATATTTTCAAGCAGCATTATCGAACTCCGTTGGAAACCGACCATAAAAGTCAACTTGTAAAGAATTGAAATACTAACATATTACACAATGCCCTGTATATTTTTTTCCATTTTTTCGGTAGCTGCACGTGACAATCCTGTTGTATGTGTAAAGCTGCTTGACAACCAACGGTTACACACGCATAAAATGTGACAACCGAGTAAGCTGGTTTGAAAATAGCTCACCTATTACATAACTGAACAGGATGCCGTATGCCACGATTTTTTTGTCAATTTTGCGTGCTGATAACTCTTTTGTGTGGATACCTGCAGAGTGCCCACGCCGTTCAGTGGCTCGCTTTAAATGGAACGGTTCGATATAAGGTCGCATATGATGAGCATTCCATTCGCCTGACTCCCTTGGGGCGTCTTGAACTATGGCTCCGGTTTATACCCCGTGGAGAAACGGAGCGTACGTTAGCAGCTGCGGAATACAAGGACAAACGCTATCGATCGCATCTGGAATTCTATGAAATCGACTGCAGTGAGCAGGCCGCAATGCTCAATTTGATTGATATTTTAGGCACGTCACGAACTCGCTTGAAACGACTCCAGGTAGGGTCACCATTGGAACAAATCCTCCCTGGATCACTTCTTGATAATGCTGCCCAGCGCATCTGTCCGGTTCTGGACGAAGATGCTGAAAGTGCAGGAGAATCTGAGCCAGATTCAGTCACCGCAGACGTCCTGCCTCCTAGCAGCGAACAACTGCAGCAGATTGAACATTTAAAAAAAATAACTGAAACAAAAGAAGCAACGCTTGCAACATGGAAAGAGCTTGGAAACATCTATTTTGATACAAATCAACCTGAACTGGCGATTAAAGCCTATGACCGGGCACTTGCGTTGCAACCTGATGACACCGACATACTCAATGATCAGGGTGCCATGTATCGCCAAACCGGAGATTTTAACAAAGCGCTGGCAAACTTTGAGCGGGCAAGCAGAGCTGACCCGAATAATCTCGAAAGCCTTTATAACAGTGGCTACGTTTACGCCTTCGACCTGAATAACATTCCTAAAGCACTGGTGATATGGAGACGCTATCTTGTTCTCGAGTCAAAAAGTGAAACTGCTCGACAGGTAAAGTCGTTTATAGATCTGTATGGGAAGCAGTTGGAGTAATTTTGATAATTTTGATTCAGTTTTCGGCTGGTGTATGGTATTAGTGTTCTCCCTATGTTCAACGGTTATTTGTTTATGCGCCCGTAGCTCAGCTGGATAGAGTACCAGGCTTCGAACCTGGGTGTCGGCCGTTCGAATCGGTCCGGGCGTACCAAAGAGACGAGATCTGATAGCTCCTGGATGAGTTGTCAGTTTTCGTTTTAATTTACTATAACAAGCCTCAAACAGAACAAGCCACAAACTTTGAAAAGGAAGGCAACTAACTATACATGTTTCGCGTCATTTTTGAAGCACTTCATCTTTTATACGCGCTCGTAGCTCAGCTGGATAGAGCAACGGCCTTCTAAGCCGTAGGTCACAGGTTCGAATCCTGTCGGGCGTACCAATAAAAACAGGCACTTACAACGAAAAATTGTAGGTGCCTGTTTTGTAATTTAGTATTCGTGGTACTTTCGTGGTACTTTTATTTATCCATACCCCCCTCAATAAAAAGACCGCCCCCTGATTTCCAAGAGCGGCCTTCCCTTCCCTACAGAAGCCCTCTTTCTACAAAGCTCAGATACTCCCCGTCGCCTACGATAATATGATCCAACAGCTTTATCCCCATGATCTCCCCTGCTTCCTTTACCCTATCCAGATAACGGATTATTTCAACCCGCTGGCTGTCTCACCGCAACATTGTAAACAGTCAAGAGCATAAACAACCCGCGAATATCAGAGTGAACAACCGTCGAGTATCAGGTTGCGTCTCTGTTTATGCCCTGGAAACATAAAAGCAAAAAACTGACAGCGAAAACGTTGTTGAAGGACTACTTTTTTCTATTGACTACTGGCAGACATATCAGAATTACTGTTATATATGATGGGTTGCCATGAGGTTGAGCGAAGCAGTGCTACTAATAATGAGCTGCAAGTGCAACTTTCGACAATCAGATTGTATCCGTACGTATGCCGCCATATATGCCGTTTCTGTTGTAATTTACAGTTCATGCTGACGGCTTCCCATGCAATCAATCTGCGATCAATCCCATACTTTATAAATATCAGGCCCTTGCCCTCTCTATTGGCAATCGGTTTTATTGGCACACCAATTGCCCTAGTATTCACTGTTCTCTTTTATTTTGTTCATTCTTTAGAAAGCTGAGTGACAGATACCAATACGAGCGAAGATTGCCCACGAACAGATTATGGGCAAAATCCGATACGGGAGGTGAACCATCACGGCACATTGAAGCGCCTGTTAAGGCAACCATTTATACCTGCCGGCGTTACGTGCCGGTATTCGGTATAAGTATGAAGCGGTATACGATAATACTAAACCATTCGCGAGGGTGGGACGGAAAGCCACAGGATCTCCAAGAGACAGCCGGGATGCCGAAATATCTGATGATAATCGGCCCCGGCCTTTTTGTGTGCAGATTCTCCGGGACCATAACCAGGATAAAAGGAGAGTATATGAAGAATATCCAAAAAGTGTCGATGCAGTTCTTTCTGGCACTGGCACTGTTAGCAGCGCCTCTGATAGCATTTCAGTTGCAAGGGACGGAGGCGTTGGCTCAATCATCATATTTCAGCAGCAGAGGCTGCGTTAACTGCCATTCCACACCGGTCGCCGCCACCTGCGCCGGATGCCATCAGCACAGCGGAACCCTGACTGCTACGAAAAACAAAACAACTTCCTACACCCCCGGCGAAACGGTGACGATAACCCTCTCCTCTTCAGGTGCACGTTCCGGTTGGATCGGTGTACGTCTCTATGACCAGACCGGCGCAGAAATCGCACGATCATCCGGCAGCCAGAGCGGCATGGGTGGTTCAGCCACCTACCCGGCGGTTCTCTCTGCCCCGGCTCCGGCCACGGCAGGCACTTATACGTGGAGGATTGCTTATTTCGGTAATGAAAACGGTACCGGCAGTGGCGATGTCCACAGTGAGACAGCCGTCAATGTTTCCATTACCGTAGCCTCGGCGGCCGACATCGTTGCCCCGGTCGTATCCTTCACCCTTCCGGCCACCGCAACCAGTCTGACCGTAACGGTTAGTTCCCTCACGGCCACCGACAACGTGGCCGTCACCGGCTACCTGGTCAATAAAAGCGCTACAGTTCCGGCAGCTTCCGCCGCCGGTTGGACAGCCACTGCCCCTGCCAGCATAACTGCCGTCGCCGGCAGCAACACCTTCTACGCCTGGGCCAAGGATGCGGCCGGTAATGTTTCCGCCGTCAAGAGCGCCACTGTAACCGTGAGCCTGCCTGATGCTACCGCTCCAGTGGTCGGCACATTCACTCTCCCGGCAACCGCTACCAACCTGACCATACTGGTAAGTTCCTTCACTGCCACTGACAACGTGGCCGTCACCGGCTACCTGATCACCACCAGTGCCACCGCTCCGGCAGCCTCTGTCGCCGGTTGGACAGCCTCTGCCCCGGCCACTGTCATCGCTGTCGTCGGCAGTAACACCTACTACGCCTGGGCCAGGGATGCGGCCGGCAATGTGTCATCTGCAAAGAGCGCCACTGTACTGGTGGCTCTGCTTGATACAATCGCCCCCGTAGTCGGGGCCTTCTCCCTCCCGGCAACATCTGCCAGCCTGACCGTAACGGTTTCTGCATTCACCGCTACCGATAATGTGGCCGTTACCGGCTACCTGATCACTACCAGTTCCACCGCTCCGGCCGCCTCTGCCGCCGGTTGGACAGCCTCTGCCCCGGCCACCGTCACAGCAGTTGCCGGTGCCAACACCTTCTACGCCTGGGCCAGAGATGCCGCCGGCAACGTTTCGCTGTCAAAAATCGCCAGCGTGACAATCACATCGACAACCGCCGACACCACAAAGCCAACACTTACTATCTCCTCACTGGCCAATGGTGCATTCACCAACGTTGCGACTCTTAACGTCAGCGGCAACGCCAGCGATACGGGCGGCCTCCTGTCCGTCACCGTCAACGGTCAGGCGGTTACTATTGCTGCAGATGGCTCGTTCAGTCATGCAGTGACTCTTACAGCCGGTGCCAACATCATTACGACCATCGCCACCGATATCGCCGGTAATCAGCAGACGGATACCCGGACCATATCGTTCGATCCAACCGCACCGGTTCTGACAATTACCGCACCGGCCGACAACAGCACGACTACCCAGTCGTTCATGACCGTGACCGGCACCATCAGCGAAACATCAACGGTAACTATCAGTATCAACAACAGCAGCCCGCAGTCGGCCGCCAGCACCGGTAACAGCTTCAGTGCCAGCGTTAATCTGGTCACAGGCATCAACACCATCGACATCACCGCAACCGACGCGGCAGGCAACACCGCTACCGCCAAACGGACGGTAACGTACGCAAACAGTAACAGCAGCCTCACGCTTGCTGTGACCAACCCGAGCCAGGATGTTTCCACTAAATCAGCTTCCATGACCCTCATGGGAACTGTTGTTGGTGCTTCAGGCAACGTGACGGTCAGCATCACCATGGACGGAAAGAGCTACACTCCCAAAGTTGAAGATGGAGCCTTCAAACAGCACCTCACCTTCACCAAAACGAAACTGTATGCCATCACCGTCACCGCTACTGATGAAGCGGGCAACAGCAGCAGCATCGTTCGTAACGTGATCTACCGTCCATCTAACAATGATAATCATGACAATGATCATCATGACAATGATCATCATGGCGGTGATCATCACAATGACGATAATCATGATGATGATTAATCTACAGTAGATAGCAGAAGGTAAAAAGCCACCCTTTTCCGGGGGTGGCTTTTTACGATGACCATGTTTATACTGATCAGCAGCAACCAAACAATAAAAGGATATAAATGGCTGTCGAAGAGACCAGATTCCATGCTGAATCCCTGACGCATAGAGTTCGGTTATAGCCGGAATACCAAGGAGTTTTAGATGATTGGAGTATCATTTGCGTCATGCAGGCATTCATTTTTTGCAGTAATTACATGTACCATTTTATTCACATCTACCGCACATGCGTTCATTTTCGACGTTTGGAAGTCGGGGATGAAGGAGAGTAATGTCGTCGAGTCAGGAAAGAAAAAAGGAATTACTGTTGAATCTGACTCAGGTGGCTTCACGCTTTTTGGCGATAAGAAACCAGATAAGTTAGCAGTCAAAGTAGAGTATACCGGAAACACCAAACTTATGGGGTACGATGCAAAACTGATTTTCTCTTTCACCCCTGAAAGCCGACTGTTGCATTCGCTTCGCGTGACACTTGCTCTGCCGATATCATCAGACAAAGTTGACATGGAGGTACTTGCCGATTCAATAGCCAAACAGCTTGATAGTAAATACAAAGAGCACGGCAAACCTTCTGCTGACAGCATTATCGGCCAGTTCGTCGATAAGGTGCGCAATAGAGATCGACGCAGTTGGGGAGGCAACGGAGATGCTGTGACAATGGAATCGAGCTGGAATATGGTTAACGGCGAAGTGGTCATCGTGTATGAGGACGAAAAGCTCAGCGAGAAGGCAAAAATTGAAGATCGTCGCATCCGCGAAAAACGGCTTGATCAGTCATCCGGTGGGGATAAGAGTAAATTCTGATATAATCGATCCACCTGAAAACACCCGCAATAACTTCACCCCACCGTGGTCCTTCATATATAACAGTTACTCTAATTGTGACAGATTCCTGCAGCAACGTTATTACTCCCGCCCCACCCTTTTATAACTTTCTTCTTCTAAGTCGAACTGTTGTACCATTAGCAGCCACAAAACTCCTCTGGCACATTAGTTGCTCACTTACTGACAACCGATGGTAAATCTGCAGTTACAATCGAAAGGGTGGATGACAATGGAAAAAATACTATTCATCAAACTGGCTTTTCTGCTTCTGGCAACCGTAACAATATCCGGCTGCATCTTGGTTCCGCTGGATGATGGGAGACAGCGAGGCAATTATCCGGAGAGATCTCATGGGGAGCATCGCGGTGATCACCGTCGTTGATCGTAGCGGGCATTTTGAAACAAAATTAACGTATACATGAATACGCTTGAACAAACCCCACCTCCGGATCGGAAAATCAGATGATCATCATCAGATTTGTCATACACGCTCTGTTCGTAGCCATAGTAACCTCCGTCAGTGGCTGCGCAACTTTGCCCAATGTTACTGAAGTTATTGATAAAACACCGATCACTCAAAAACCCCGTCAGATAGTTTCGTCCAAAGAGCTGCTGTCCCCCCAAAAAAGTAAGGAACTCATAACTAAACTGAAACGATCTGTCGCTCCGACCGACATTCTCGAACGCCATTCGGCTGTTGTTGAATCAGTAACAGAAAGCCCGCTGACGAAAGGGAACAAAGTCGCTCTGCTCGCCGATGGCAAGGCAACGTATGCCGCCATGTTCAAGGCAATCAAGAATGCTAAAGATCATATCAACGTCGAAAGCTATATCTTTGAAGATGATGAAACAGGGCGCGCATTTGCAGACCTGTTACTTCAGAAACAACGTGAAGGTATTCATGTACACATCATATATGACAGCTTGGGCAGTATGAAAACACCCGCTGCCTTTTTCCAACGCCTGCGCGACAGCGGCATTCAGGTTGTCGAATTCAATCCGATAAACCCGTTACTCTCACGGGAGGGCTGGGAGCTGGCGCACCGTGACCATCGAAAGATTCTGATAGTCGACGGCACTGTTGCCATTATTGGGGGAATAAATATCAGCAAGGTGTATTCAAGCAATCCGCTGAAACGGAAACAGGGTAAAAACACTCCCGTTCACTGGCGTGACACAGACATTCAGATTGAAGGACCGGCGGTGGCAGAGTTTCAAAAACTCTTTCTTGATAGTTGGCGTAAGCAAAAGGGACCGGAACTTGCCGAACGCGCCTACTTTCCACACATGAAAGAACAGGGTAATGCCCTGGTGCGAGTGGTCGGAAGCACTCCGGGAGAGACGAACAGAATTCCGTTTATCGTGTATGTATCTGCCATTACTTTTGCAGAGCATTCGATTCATCTGACAAACTCCTATTTCATACCTGATGGGCAGGTAATTACAGCCCTGACCGATGCAGCGAGACGGGGCGTGGAGGTAAAAATTATTCTGCCCGGAATTACCGACTCCCGGTTGGCGTTGTATGCGCAACAGCATTATTATTCGGACCTTTTGAAGTCGGGAGTGAAAGTATACGAACATGGGACCTCCCTGCTGCACGCTAAAACCGCAACCATCGACAAGGTCTGGTCAACAGTCGGCTCAACCAACATGGATCTATTAAGTTTATTAACCAATGACGAGGTCAATGCGATAATCCTGAGCCGCGAGTTTGCAGCCGAGATGGAGAGCATGTTTGCGAAAGATCTCGTCAATTCAATTCAGATTCACGGCGATGAATGGGACAACAGACCGTTGTTTCCCAGGGTGCGTGAGTGGTTTGTAAGTTTATTCGCCCGATGGCTATGATCAACACAATCCGGGGCGGCTTATGAATTTATTTGCAAAAGCAGGGACTATTCTTATTATCGTGCTGGCAGGTTGGGTTTTCCTGCCGTTCATCCCTCCGTTCATCTGGGCCCTGGTCATGGCCCGGGTAGTGCAGCCCATCTATGTGAAAACTCTACGGCACTGTTCGGCACCAATTGCATCGTTGCTCATGGTTGCCCTCGTAACTCTTGCGGTGCTTATTCCCCTTTCTCTCCTTGCTACCAAGTTGGTCTACGAGGCTGCCAGAAGCTACCATTTGTTCGGACAGTGGGTAACAATGAATATGTCATTGCAGTGGGTCAAGAGTGTTGTAAACCGCCTGCCATTGCCCGATACTGTCCATCGTTTATTATCACAATATGAGTTTGACGAGCAGAGTGCCGTCGCCTATGCCACCGAATACGGCAAAATGGCTCTTGACCTGCTCACCACTCTTGCCAGGTCTGCCGCCATGGGTGCAGGGGGATTCCTCTTTGCTGCTGTCGCCTTTCTGGTCCTCTTCTATTTTGCCTGCAAGGATGGTGATAACTGGTACAACAGGATTATTCGGGCCGTCCCTCCTCGTTTCGGACTGGAATCTTTATTCGCTCGGATGGGAACCGGAGCCTCGGCCCTCTTCTGGGGGGTGGCAGGGACCTGTCTGCTGCAAGGAATTACAGGAGGTATTGTATTCCTGACCCTGGGACTTCCCTCGCCGTTTCTTGCCGGATCGCTCATGGCAATCTGCGCCTTGCTCCCGGTAGTGGGAACTTCCCTCGTGTGGCTCCCCGTTGCGGTCTGGCTTATCATAACCGGTGCGTGGGGGAAATCACTCGTCCTGATAGCTCTCGGCGGAGGGGTCATTGGCATAATGGACAACATCACGCGCCCCCTGCTCTCGAAAGTCGGAGGAGGACAGATGTCAGTTCTTACCGTGACCATCGGAGCTATCGGAGGGATCGCCGCCTATGGGTTAACAGGCATCATTATCGGGCCGCTTGCCCTGGAAGCCTTTTCCTGGCTACTCGATTATCTCGGGCAGACACAAGCTGCCGAGGAGTGTAACGATAAATAACAGCACATGGATGGTCCGCGCTAATTATATAAAGGGAAACCATGGTGCAAATGGTACACCTTGAAAACTCCATAAAAACTTCACCTCACCGTGATCCTTCATATATAACAGTTACTCTAATTGTGACGGATTCCAGTAGCAACTTTATTATCCCCTCATCCACGCTTTTATAATTTCACTTTCTAAATTATACGGTTGTGCCATTAGTACCCACAAGCATCCCCTGGCATGTTAGTTGCTCACTTACGTATCCTCACCATGAGAGATGGCAAGCGCTCCGCAGCAAAGATAGATGCCTATCTGAAGAGCGGTTTGTAACTCTATTCGTTCGATGGTTTTAAAGATCAGAGCGCGGTTATTATGAAAAGAGTCTTGTTCAAACATCTTCCGATATATGTACTATCCATGGTTACCGCTGCGATTTTAATCCCTACCGGATCCGCTTTAGCCGTTGTAAACCCTCAACAGGGTGCAGCGATGCTGCTTGATACCTATACCAAAAACAGAGCTAAATTAAGTGCCAGCAGTTTCGGAGTTCCGCTCTTCCTCAACTCTTTTGAGCAGAGCAGCAGAGTGAATGTAGATGTATACGGTGTCTTCGACTTTCCATTCAATAGCGTCGTTTCAGCACTCAAGGTTCCGTCATCCTGGTGCGATATCGTGTCACTTCATCCAAATGTCAAGGCATGTACCTACAGTAAAGAACCGGATTCCGGTCAGCTGATTTTTTACATCGGGAAGAAGGTCTATCAACCTCCGGAAGAGGCTCGGCAAGTCCGGTACCAGTATCGTACCGTTGTGCAGCAGCGCGGATACCTTGATATACTGCTGACTGCCGACACAGGGCCATTCGGCACCGAGGATCACACCATGAGATTTGAGGCCCTGCCGCTGGAGGGCGGAAAGACGTTTGTCCATGTCAATTATGCGTACAACGACAGTGTTGCGCTGCGACTCGCCGAAAAAGCCTATTTTGCAACACTTGGACGGAGCAAGGTCGGCTTTACAGTGACCGGAACAGACAGAAGCGGAATGCCGGTCTACATTGGCGGTCCTCGCGGGGCGATTGAGCGCAACGCAGTCCGGTATTACTTCGCAATTCAGACGTGTATTACTACGGTGCATTCTCCCGACAAGACTCTTTTCAACACGAGAATCGATCAGTGGTACGATCGCACAACCCTTTACAAGAAACAACTCCTCGATCTTTCAAAAAAAGAGTATCTGGAATCCAAGTCAAGAGAACTGGAGAATCAAGTGATTCTCCAGAAGCAGGTTCAAACGAGAGAGTGAAGAGGCACCCAGGCATTACGAACTTCCATGATTTTAAAAGGTACGCACAACAATGGAAACCCCACAAGCAGAGAAAATCACCGCAGTAGATACTGCCAAGCCGGCATCACCTCCAAGTGATACACCTTCAAAATTTCGGGCACTGCTGCAGCGACGAAGCGTATGGTTGGTTCTCGTGCTCTTTGTTGCCGCCTTGTTCGCGTTCGGGTATCACTGGGCATTTGGTACGCCTGAAGTTATCTACAATACTGCTGCCGTTGAACGAGGCAATATAGAAAGCACGGTCGTGGCGGCAGGTATTGTTCAGCCCTTCAAGTATGTCGATGTTGGCGCTCAGACCTCTGGTGTTCTTAAATCTCTGAAGGTTATACGCGGCAATCAGGTAAAAAAGGACCAGCTGATCGCGGAAATTGATCCGGTTCTGGCGGACACAGCTCTCATTGCAGCCAATGCCGAGGTCGAAAACATGGTCTCACAGCGCTCTGTAAAACAGGCGCAACGTCTGCTCGCCAAAGTCCAGCGTGACCGCAACGAGAAGCTCTTTGCACGAGGAGATGGTTCTGTTTCTGCCAGCGATCGTGATATCACCCGGGCCAATTATGACGTCGCTCTGGCTGAAGTTGCTTCACTCTCGGCGCAGATAAAGCAGGCGACGGCAGCTGTAGACACAGCTAAAGCAAATCTGGGCTATACCAAAATTATGGCACCCATGGCCGGCGAGGTCGTTTCCATTACTTTGTTGGAAGGGCAAACGCTCAATGCCAATCAGCAGGCGCCGAATATCCTGCGGATTGCCGACATCAGCACGGTAACAGTCTGGGCGCAAGTATCGGAAGCGGATATAGTCCGCGTCAAACCGAACCTGAACGTTTATTTCACGGTACTTGGCTCGCCCCGGCGGTGGAACGGCACGGTCAGGCAAATCCTTCCGACGCCGGAGCTAATCAACAATGTCGTCTTTTATGACGTTCTGTTTGATATTCCGAATCCGGAGCGTGAACTGAAGATTCAGATGACTGCGCAGGTATTCATTGTGCTGGCAGAGGCAAAAGCGGTGTTGCTGGTTCCAGCCGCCGCTATCGGGACTGCCGGTGAAGGTACTTCAATCACGGTACGGGTACTGAAAGAAGATGGCACTGTTGAGCAACGCGCAATTAAAATCGGTATAAAAAGCGAAATACTCGCTGAGGTCACGGAGGGGCTCAAGGAGAAAGAACTTATCATTGTTGGTGAGGTCGCTGAAAAGGGGAAGAAGAAAAGTTCGCTGACTGCCCGAAAGGGTCCTTGATGTCATCTCCTCTGCTCGAACTGACCGGAGTCAGCCGCACCTATACGACAGGCGGAGAACCGCTGACCGTACTCACTGAGGTAAACCTGTCAATCCGGAGCGGCGAATTTGTCGCCATAATGGGTGCCTCCGGCTCTGGCAAATCCACACTCATGAACATCATCGGCTGTCTCGACAAGCCGTCCAGCGGTTCCTACAACGTCCGCGGCATAGCCGTATCCAGTCTGGGCAGCGATGCCCTGGCTGCATTGCGGCGCGATACCTTCGGCTTTATCTTTCAACGCTACAACCTGATGTCCGACCTAAGCGCCGTGGAAAACGCCGAAGTTCCTGCGGTGTATCGCGGCATGGCGAAGCCGGAGCGAGAGACGCACGCCAGTGAGTTATTGAAGGAACTCGGCCTGGGCGACCGGCTTCAACATCATCCCGGCCAACTTTCCGGCGGCCAGCAACAGCGCGTCAGCATCGCTCGCGCGCTTATGAACGGCGGCCCGGTGATTCTGGCTGATGAACCGACCGGAGCACTGGACAGCAAGGGTGGCAAAGAGGTCATGGCCATTCTGGAGAAGCTGCACGGACAAGGGCACACCATCATCCTGGTCACGCATGACAGCGATATTGCCGCTTTTGCGAAGCGTATTATAAAAATTGCCGATGGCCGTGTTACTTCAGACGAGCAGCAGCATGGGGAAGAAGATCTTCCCTCACAAACCGGTGATACAACCACAGATATAAAACCGGCTGTGGCGGTCCTCGGTGAATCCCTAAAAATGGCGTTCCGTTCCCTGCTGAACAATCGCATGCGCACCGCCTTAACCATGCTGGGGATCATTATCGGCGTCGCCTCGGTCGTCGCGCTGATGGCCATCGGCAACGGCGCAAAACAGGATGTCCTTGAACGCATCCAGGCTATGGGCACTGATCTCCTGACGATACGCCGTGGGCCACCAGCCGTGCACGCCTCGGGAGGGACAATAACCAGTTTTCTGCCGGAAGATATGCCCTTCATTGGCAGTCTGCCGGGTGTGGCAATGGCCGTTCCGGAAACAGAGTTGTCTACTCTGCTCCGATTCGGCGACCAGGATTTGATCGTTACGACGGTCGGCACCGGCGAAGCGTTTCCCCGTGTACATGATTGGCCAACTCAGTCAGGCGTGTTCTTCTCTGCGGAGCACGTGATGCGCTATGCACAGGTCGTAGTACTCGGGCAGACCGTTGTAAAGAACCTGTTTCCGGAAAGTACAAAACCTCTCGGCAAGTATGTGTTAATCGGCAACGCTCCATTCATGGTTATCGGTGTGATGAGTAGCAAAGGTTTGAGCGGACGTGGAGACGATCTGGATAACTCCGCCTGGATGCCGTACACCACGGCCGGAGCGCGCATCTTCGGAAAACGGTTCTTTAACAGTTTTGTCGTAAGAGTCAAACCGGGCGCCGACATGGACGTGGTGCAAGCCGGACTGCATACGCTGCTGGTCAAGCGCCATCGCACGGAAGACTTTAACATCCGGAACATGGCCGATACCATCGCTACAGCCAACGAAACCCAGAACACGCTCACCTATCTGCTTGCAGCAATTGCCGTAATTTCGCTCGTTGTCGGCGGCATAGGTGTAATGAACATTATGCTGGTCTCGGTCACCGAGCGAACACGGGAAATCGGTATCCGCATGGCGATCGGAGCCCGCGGTTACGATGTCATGTTCCAGTTTCTTACCGAGGCGGTGATGGTCTGTTTTATCGGGGGCCTTGCGGGTGTCGTCGTCGGCGTTGGCGGCGGATTGATAACCTCGGCAATTGCCGGATGGCGGGTGATTTTCACCGTTGCACCGATCATTCTTGCCTTTGGCTGCGCATTTCTGACCGGCATCATCTTCGGCTATCTTCCGGCCAGGAAAGCCGCGCAACTCGATCCCATTGAGGCACTGGCCCGGGATTAATTTATAACGGGAGGATTCGTGAACGTTACACGCTTCACTGTTCGGACAATCGTGGTTTTCTTGTCACTGCTTTCGGCTGCCTGTACGGTTGGTCCCGACTATGTCAGGCCGACTCTGGTCGACCCGCTGCCGACCGCCTACAAAGAGCTTGAGGGCTGGAAGGTGGCACAACCGCATGATGTCACTATCACTGAAAGATGGTGGGAACGTTACGATGACCCGATCCTGAATCCTCTCATGGCCCAGGTTGCGCTGTCAAATCTCACTATCGCTACAACCGAGGCCCGGTTTCGTCAGGCACGCGCAGCGGTGCAAGGTGCCAGAGCAGGCTATTTCCCGTCGCTCACCGCAGGCGCCCTGGCAACACGCTCCTCCAGATCCGGGAGCATTGGCACGGGAAACAGCGGAGGGGCCGTAAGTTCAAATTTTCAGCTTCCCTTTGATGTCTCGTGGGAACCTGACCTTTGGGGCAGGATTCGTCGGGAGGTTGAAGCAGCTCAGGCCGGTGCCCAGGCAAGCGCTGCAGATCTGGCCGCGGTAACACTAAGCGCCCAGGCAGAACTGGCTAACAACTATTTTCAGCTGCGTATCCAGGACCAACAAAAGCAGCTCCTTGATGACACGCTTGCTCTGTACCGTAAAGCCCTTGAACTGACAAGAAACCGTTTTGAAGCCGGGCTTGTCGCAAAAACGGATGTTCTACAGGCCGAAACTCAACTAAAAAGCAGTGAAGCGCAGTCCATGGATCTCGGAGTAGTACGTTCCCAACGGGAACACGCCATCGCTCTGCTAATCGGCACGGCGCCGGCATCATTTTCCCTGCCTCCGTCAGCAGTGATAAACAGTATTCCGCCTATCCCGTCTGGTCTGCCGTCCGAACTTCTTGAACGGCGCCCCGACATCTCCTCTGCCGAGAGGAGGATGGCGGCGGCAAACGCCCAAATCGGCATTGCCACGGCCGCCTATTATCCCGCAATACGTTTGTCGGCGGCAGCCGGACTCGAATCTTCGTCGCTTGCCTCCTGGTTTACCTGGCCGAGTCGTTTTTGGGCGCTTGGGGGCGCAGCCTCAGCCACCCTGTTTGACGGTGGCGTGCGCACGTCCCTGTCCGACCAGGCCATCGCAGCTTACGACGCAAACGTAGCAACATATCGGGAAACGGTGCTGACTGCATTTCAGGAGGTTGAGGACAATCTGGCGGCGTTACGAATTTTACAGGATGAAATTGAGATCCAAAAGCAGGCGGTTGAAGCGGCACAACAGGTTGTAGCAATTACTACCAATCAGTACCAGGTTGGTTCTGTGGCCTATCTCACTGTACTTGTCGCCCAAGCGACGGCTCTTGCTAACGAAAGAACCGCCTTGAGTCTCTCAGGTCGACGTTTTACTGCCACTGTCCTGTTGGTTAAGGCATTGGGCGGCGGCTGGGTTACAGAGAAACAAAATGATTGATAGAACCTACCCATGAAACACCTTGTGTTAAAAACAGTGGCACAGGCAAAACGCATGATTGTGGTCGTAACCGGCTTCACAATCCTGATTGTTGGAGTTGCCATGATCGTACTGCCGGGACCGGCGTTTGTGGTTATCCCGATCGGGCTGGCAATACTGGCAACCGAATTCATCTGGGCCAGAAAACTGCTTGATTCGGTAAAAGAACGGATTAAGCGCATGCGGAAAAGATAAACTATCTGTCATATTTGGCAGTTATGCAACAATGTGACAGATTTTTTTGACAGTTATTCCTCTTCTGTAATCCACTAATTTAAGTTTAATGATTTAAATCAGGCCTTTACACTCCTGTATTTTCACTATGTGTCTGGCGCGTTATTTGCTCAATGTATTGATGTCACAGCATCTGCTTTTACTGATTCAGATGAAGCCCAAAAAAAGGAGAACGAGCCATGTTAGGTACAATTTTGATCGTCATCGTTATTTTAATGCTTCTGGGAGCGTTGCCCACCTGGCCACACAGCCGACAATGGGGTTACTACCCGAGTGGCGGACTTGGCCTTGTTTTTTTGGTGCTGATAATTCTGCTATTGATGGGCAGAATTTAAAAAACTGACGCCCACCTTGATATGCATCACAGCCGATTCAAACGCAATTGATGCGTATGAACTATTCCACAGAGTCAAATATAAGGAGAATGCACTATGCTAAAATTAAATCGGATTATGGGATTCATGGCCAGCTTTGCACTGTTCACCGCTTTAACGGGTTGCGCTGCAACACCAAAGCACCAAAGCACGGGCGAGTATGTCGATGACAGTGTCATCACAACCAAGGTGAAAGCGGCAATATTTGACGAATCGTCACTAAAAACATTGCAGATTAACGTCAAGACGTACCAGGGAACAGTCCAACTCAGCGGCTTTGTCGATTCCGCTCAGAGCGTTGCAAAAGCGGGTGAGGTTGCCCGAAGTGTGAAAGCTGTTACATCAGTAAAAAATGACCTGCTGGTAAAGTAGATGGGGAAAAAATAATAGCTGAAACCCGCTCCGGCGGGTTTTTTCAATTCCGGAATTATGTGCCGCACAGAACAATTATAATCAGGGAGTAATCCATGGAAATGTTCCACCGCATTCTTGTCATAAGCAGGATGAACGCGTACAGCCGAAAAGCAATCACAGTCGGCGTTTCACTCGCCCTTAAATACAACGCGAAACTCCATGTTCTGCATCTTGTCTCTAATCCTGTTAACCTGATGACAATGAACTCGTCGGGACTGTTTCCCGAGGCTCAATACACGGATTATTTCAACAGCCAGCAGGAAGCAAAAAAACAGTTGGCCAAGGTTATCAGACAGGAGCAGCGACATGGGATTGCCATCCAGGAAATGGTTAGTGAGCGAGACTCCGTTGAGGAAATTGTGAAAGTAGTCACCGAAGCGAACATAGACCTCCTGGTTATGCCTGCCCATGAGGAAGGCCTCATCGAACATGCATTATTTGGAGGGGAAAATGATGCCATAATTCGCATGATGCCCTGTTCAATTATGCTGGTGAAAACGAAGTTGGAACATGTGGCTTGGTAGGATATTCAGAAACGGCCACCAGCGCTAAACGCCTCTGCTTCGCGTTAGACAATCACTTCGTCAGGCAGTTCGTTTGTATCATTCGCTGCCGGCGGGAAATGCACTTTGAGAACCGCACGCAGCTTTTCAATGACAGTGCAAACTCCCTCAAAGGCTTGTTGTACCCTGATTTTACCGGCCAGCTCTCCCGATAGTTCCTTCCACAACAGCGGGCTGATCCGTGCGTTTATCCCGCAGTCACCCAGGATCCAGACCTTGTGTTCCAGTATTGAGATAAAAATCAAAACGCCGGTCTCTTCTCTGGTGCGGTGAAGCTTTTTCTCAAAAAAGGCGCGAACTGCCCTCTCGTGAACCGCTTCCTCCAGTCGTGTTCTTCCTGCCAGCGTCAGCTTGACGTGCGGAAAAAGGCGTATGAGATAAAGAGCGGGAAACCAGAAGATGATAACAGCCGGAACATATGACCAGATCGTAACCTGATGCAGTGCAACGGCAAAAACAAGGGCAATGAGAGCAGACAGCAGAACCGCTCCCAAAAACTCTGCTTCGCGATAGCTGTCACTGGCATCAACCACCATGACGGCGATCTCGCCGGAGGTTTCGCGTTCAGCATTTTTTACCAGAGTGCTGATTTTCTCTTTTTCGGTTTCGCAGAAAAAATTACCGGCATTTTTACGTGTCATCTACCAATCCCCCGATGCCCCACCACCGCCAAAACCTCCACCGCCGCCGGAAAAACCACCAAAGCCGCTTCCACCAGAGCCCCCCCCTCCAAATCCTCCACCAATAAATGGCCCGCCGAAGCCGCGCCCACCGCTGCCAAAAATGAACGATACCACGATGCCGAGGACAAAACCTGCGGCGCCCATAAGTGCCAGAACAACAATCCCGAGACCCGGAAATGTTAAAAAGCCGATTAGCGGCAAACCTGCCGCAGCTGCGGCACCACCGAGGAATTTTGAAAACGATCCGAGAAAGACAACCGCTACCAAAAGAAAAATCAGCAGGGTATACACCGGTTCTAGGCTCTTTTTGCCCTGTTTCAGGTCGCGTGGCTGAGACTGATACTCTCCCCTGACAACCTTTATGATCGAGTAAACACCTGCCGTAATTCCGGTGTCATAATCATTATTCTTGAAATGAGGTGCCATATCGCCCCGGATTATCCTTCCTGAGACAAGGTCGGTCAGCACTCCTTCCAAACCGCGACCCACTTCGATCCTGATTTTGCGCTCCTGCTTTGAAATAAGCAGAATTGCGCCGTTATCCAGCTTTTTCTGACCGATTTGCCACGCCTCGGCAACCTTGATGGAGTACTCCTCCAGACTTTCGCCTTCCAGAGAGTTAATGGTCAGCACGACAATCTGCGTTGAATCGCTGCTTTCGAAGTCGGCAAGTACCTGTTCCAGTCGCTGTGATGCACCGGGAGACAGCATGTTCGCATAGTCATTCACACGGCCACGGAGTTGCGGGACCTCAATTGCACACGCCAGATGCGGGAGCAGTATCATCATCACTATGACACAAAATGTTTTCATGATCACCTGTGAGTACATGAAATTCAGACCGGTCTAAAATTTCACTTTCGGCGCTGATTTTGCCCCTTCGTCAGCCTTGAACGGCTCTTTACGTTCCAGGTGGAGCATCAGTGAATTGGTCAGGCTGTTGGGGAAAGTCCTGATACTGGTGTTGAAATCCTGTACCACCTTGTTATAGCGCACCCTCGCCACATTGATTCTGTTCTCTGTCCCCTCAAGTTGATTCTGTAAATCCATGAAATTCTGGTTTGCCTTCAGATCAGGATAGCGCTCCACCACGACCATCAGACGCGACAGGGAGCCGGATAGCTGTCCCTGTGCCTCCTGGAATTTGGCCATCGCATCCGGGCTTTTCAGCATCTCCTTTGATACCTGCATCGAACCGACCCTGGCGCGTGCCTCGGTAACAGCTTTCAGCGTCTCTGCCTCGTGTGTGGCATACCCCTTGACCACTTCTACAAGATTCGGGATTAAATCGGAGCGTCTCTGATACGACGCCTCGATATCCCCCCAGGCAGCAAAGACGGCCTCTTCACCAGCCTGCATGCTGTTGTAGCCACAGCCGCTAACAGTGAGAACCAGAATCAAACCAACCAACACATACATATTCCTTTTCATGACGACACCTCCTGTCCTTATTTGAAGCGTGATCGGGCCGAGTCGACGGCCTCTCCCATGCTGTTCCAAGCGAGTTCAATGCCGGTTTTCAGGTCTCCCCAGGCATCTTCTCCGGAATGCTGTAGTTCTGCGATCTTCAGCCGAGCTGTCGCCTGTTTTGCCTTCAATGATTCGATCTGTTCACGGTACTCGTGCTTGGCATCTACAGAAGCCTCACCGACCCTGGTCACCAGCATGTCGATTTCAGAATTCCACTCATCAAGTTTTTCCTGCATTTTATGGATGTACTCTTCTCTGTTGCTCATAATTGTCTCCTCGTAAAGATATCATATCGTTAGTTAATGAAGTTTGGCAACAGACTAAATGTGCGGTTCAAAATCCGGAAGGTATATTATGTGCTGCTCAGTACCCGCAAAATGATCGATATGGTGTTCAGTACCTGGGGCATGATCTTTATGATGCTCATTTTGGCAGGTATGTATTTTGTGGCTGTGGTGTGCAGTCCCTGGAACAGGATCCGCGCAGTGCTTCTTCCGTAATATCACCATTATCAATCTCCATGACTTTTGATTTACCGTATTTTTCACTCTGTAAGAAAAAGCGACGTGTTCAATAGGGCATACGTTCGCCATAACAAGAAGCAATACTGTTGTGGCATGGGGGGACAAAAACCGTCGGCAGTGGGGAAATGGCAGCACCATGGCCGGGAGCGCTTCTCCAGTCGAGGTATCAGGTTACAATGGCCCCGTCAGCGTCGCTTCAGTGGTAAATCCGCATACCGTTCTGAGAGAGACTATCGCTCACAACGACGCACCACTCCGGTTGGTTGAAGGTATTGGACCGTTGATATTCAACTGATTTAAGTATGTTACAAGTGAGGTAGCAGAATGTTAAAACAGGGCATAACAATTATTATTGCCGGTATATTCCTGATAAACACGGCTTTTGCAGGAGTCACAGGCGATGTGAAAAATTCCGTAAACGAACTATTCCGCATCGTCTCTGACAAAAAAATGAAGACTCATGAACAGGAACGACGTCAGGCTCTCAAAAAGGTAATCAACGCTATTTTTGATTATTCAGAGATGTCGAAACAATCGCTTGGTAAGCACTGGAATGAACGTACGCCAGGCGAACGCCATCAGTTTACCGATTTATTCGCATTGCTCCTGGAAAATTCCTACCTGAGCAAGATTGAGTCTTACAATAATGAGAAGATCGTTTACCTGAAGGAAACGCTTGATGACAATTACGCCGAGATTAAATCGAAGATAGTTACCGCAAAACGTGACGAGTATACACTGGATTACCGCCTGCTCAGTGTAAATGGCACGTGGAAGGTATATGACATAGTCATAGAAGGTGTCAGCATGGTTTCCAACTACCGGGCTCAATTCAACAGGGTCATAAATGACAAGGGCTACAGCGGACTTGTAAAAGTACTCCAAACAAAAACAAGTGAGATAACGGCATCATAACGTGCACTAAAGGACAAGGAGCTTCACTATGAGTCACTACGTGCAAAAGGAACCAGCTATAGTCATCCAGAATGATATGCCAGCTTTATCCATCATCGCGGCGTTCCACCCGGTATTATGCTTCCGTTGCCAAACAGAGTGCCGCATAGATGCGCGCCGCACTCATCACTTCGTCAAAGTTGACCCGTTCATCTGGCGTATGAGCGGTTTCCAAAGATCCCGGGCCCAGGATTAGCGGTTTCACTCCTGCCGCAAAAAAGAGATTGCCATCGGAATGAGAGCGGAAGGCTTTCAACTGATAACGACAGGTCAAGCTTCGAATAAATTTCTTGCACTGCCTGAGCCAGATAATTGTCAGTACCAAGATTGTAACCGCATGAGGCAAAATCAAAGGAATCTTCCAGCTTCAGGCTGTGAATAAGCAGGTCTGAGTCTGAGACAATCTAGCGAATCGACTCTTGAAGAGCAATTGGATCATGTCCAGGCGGAAGATGCAGGTCGATCCAGGCTTCGCACCGGTCAGGAACAACAAAACCAGCCTGTGACGACTTCATTTTGCGAATGGAATACACAACCTCGGAATTTTCCCGATTGAACAGCGGATCGTTACCAAGCAACAACAGAACTCGCAGCATCGACTCAACTGCGTTGTGCCCCAGTTCGGGAAGCGAAGAGTGACTGCGGAGGCCGCGTGTTACGAATCCGGCTTCCAGGTAGCCATAGTGGGCAAATCCTGCCGCAAGACTGGTTGGTTCTCAAATGACGACCCATGGCGGACGGCATGACTCAAGAAAGATAGAACTGCCATCTCCGTTTTCTTCTTCCCCGACTACCAGCAAAAGCCCGACGGAAGGTCGTTCAGCAGGAGCCAATGTTTCGGCTATTGCCAGCCAGGCTTCGACCATTGCGGCGCCCCCCCCTTCATGTCGGCGCTCCCCAATCCACGAATAATGCCATTTTCCGAAAGCGGCCCATAATTATCCAGATCCCAGGCGGGTATTGGGACAGGAGTAAAAGCAATGGTTCGACCCAAAAAAGGAGAGATTCAATGCCACACCATCGGAAGCGTCACAGCGCAGATTTTAAAGCCAAGTTGCCTTGGCAGCCCTTTCGGAGTCAAAGACTCTTGCGGAACTTGCAACCGAGTACAAGGTTCACAGGACCCTCCGCCCCTGGATGACACGCAGCAAAACCACTATAATTGCAATTATGAGCAGAATATGAATCAGTCCACCCATTGTGTAAGAAGTCACTATTCCCAACAGCCACAGGATTATCAGAACCATACAGATTGTCCACAACATGGTGCCCCCTTCGAAAAATTAAACAAATGCAGCTACTAATTTGTTCTATGCTTGTCCGAGCCGCAAAGACCCACCGGACAGGTCTTCACGGTCTCGAAAGTGTGTAACCTATTTTTTCCCGCTGTATAATTCGGCCTTAATTTCATCCAGAGCTAACAGTACCGGCTTAAGCGATTCTTTCAACGCATTCAGGTTCTGGACCGATTTGCCGGCTACCGGGGTGATGCCCTCAATACCTTTCGGAGTCAAGTCGTTTGACAGATATTTCAGGATTTCCTTCAGGTCAATCAAATATTCATTATACGCACCTTTTATACCCAATCCCGCGGCGGGTACCTGCGCATAAATTTCGGCAAGTTTACTCCGCCTCTGATCGCTCAGATTACGGATTTCAGCATTTGTGAATGTGTCGCCCTGCTTTTCCCACTCGCCAAAATACTCCTTGCTGTGTGACTTCATGTCATCCAGTCGTTTTATTACTTTTTTACCTTCATGCTCCAGCTTTTCAAGTTCATTTGAATAGGTATGGAATGGTTTTTTTAAATCCGATTTCTCACTCCTGACAAGCGCTTCAAGCGATGCTGCAGTAACGTCAAGCTGGACATCCATCTTCCTGATTTCACTGTCCATGTCCTTAATTGAATTGGAGGTTTTAACGGAACGATCCATACCGGTGGTTGCACAGCCACCCAGAAAAGAAGCGGCACCTAATAGCAGCACAGTGTAAATAGCAAGCGAGTGATTTCTAAATTTCATGGTTTTCTCCTTTTGTTTCCGTAATGGGTTAATGTGACAATAAATCCCTCTTTTCAGCAACTCCACCACGACAACTCCGATAGCAGTCATATTATGTACTGACGAAGCAATTAGTCAGCCAAGTACGTGGTAAAAGTTACAAACGTGGAATAATGGTTATGTATCGGTATGTTAGAATGTAACGGGGGGCTGTTTCTCTGGAAGGACGGTTCTGCCAGCCTCAATATATGGTGGATCCTCAATATTATGAGGGTACTTTAAGGAGAGAAATAATGGAATCGGTACGAGGTCATGCTTCTGTGTTAATGCCGGCGGTAGCATCTGCTCCGTACAATCCCAT